>ERZ795060.191-NODE-191-length-87757-cov-7.097022_pt1 | contig 87757 bp, 72 predicted proteins | sample MGYA00375144_ERZ795060 | MGnify/ENA primary metagenome ERZ795060 (study PRJEB30189, sample SAMN05720157) | activated sludge metagenome | isolation source: anaerobic digester from wastewater treatment plant | place: Japan | collected 2015-05-15 ...
TACCTGCCGCTCGCCAAAACCGCCGCCAGCGACGCGCACGTCTACTGGGCCATCGGCGTGGGGCGGACGCAATTCCCCGGCTCAAGCGCGGACGACCTGCGGCGCGCGCTGGAGGCCGCGACCACCGTCCCGCTCCCATTCGAGGGGAAAATGCCCGCGCCGCCCCTGCTGAGCTGGTTTCGGCGCATGATTCTGCGGCGGCTGGGCTTCGTTTCCGACGCGGTCTCGGCCTCGTCGCCGGTCAATACGCAGCGCTTTGACCGGAGCGCGTTGTTGAAGATGATGATGGAAAAGAAGGCGAAGAAATAAGAATCGGAAAGCGCCCGGCTGATTTAAAGCGTAAGCGGACGGGACATGCTCCGTCCGCTTATTTCAAGTATTCGTCGCCCGCGGTTCAGCGGGCGATCTGTTTGATGAACCCGGGGGTGTTCAGTTCCCTCTCCAGCAAATATTGGAAGTAGCCCTGCATCACGGCTTCGATCTCTTTTTGCGTCTCCGCGTTGGGACGGGCGCGCGCCGCGGCGCGGTGGTCGCTGCGCTGGAAGTGACGCAGGTATTTCAGCGCGTCCACCGAGACGGGCCACAGGCGCGGCAGTCCCTGTCCGCAGCGGGGACAGACGGCGCCTCCCAGCGCGGCGGAGAAGAACTGGTCTTCAGGCTGGATCTCGTTCCCGCAGTTGGCGCATTCGAAGAGCCGCGGGCGGAATCCCAGCAGGTCGAGCAGGCGCATTTCGCAGGAGCGGACCGTCAGCCAGGGGTTCTCCCCGGCGTCGAGGCGAGACAACGTCTCGGTGAGGAGGCGGTAGAGGGACGGCGACGCGCTTTCTTCGTCGGGGACGAAGCGGTCAATCAGTTCCAGGACGTAGGCCGCGTAGCCGGTCAGGGTCAGGTCGACGCGCAGCGCGGGGTAGGCGTCCACCGTCTCGGCCTGGGTGACGATGAAGAGGTCGCGTCCGCGCGCCAGTTGCAGTTTGACGCGGGTGAAGGGTTCGAGGTGTCCCGCTTTGCGCGAGGCGATCTTGCGCGCGCCCTTCGCGACCGCGCGCGTTTTTCCCTGCTCGCGGGTGTAGAGCGTGAGCAGGCGGTCGGCCTCGCCGAAATCGCTGTGGCGCAGGACGACGGCTTCGACGCGGAGGGAGCGGGGTTTGTCCATAGAGAACAGAGAGAAGAGAGTAGAGAGCAGGGAGCGGGGAGCAGAGAGCGGCCGCCGTTCTCGGATCATCGGCGCGGCAGCCACTCCGGCGTAAACGCTCCGGGCAGCAGCCCGGCGACGGTCGTCTCTGTGACGATCTCGCCCTTTCCGTTCGCGAGCAGGACGGCGGTCTCCAGGCCGAACTCCGCCATCACCTGGCGGCATCCGCCGCAGGGCGAGCCGCCGTTGTCGGTGACGACCGCGATGACGTCGAACTCGCGCTCGCCTTCCGAGACGGCTTTGAAGATTGCGACGCGTTCCGCGCAGACTCCGCTTGGATAGGCCGCGTTCTCGATGTTGACGCCCGTGTAGATTTTTCCGCTCTTCGTCCGCAGCGCCGCGCCGACGGGATATTTCGAATACGGCACATAGGCGAGTTCCCGCGCCTTGTCGGCGAGGTTAATTAATGTCTTGTAATCTTCGCTGATCATTCAGTCTCCTTGCGATGAAGAAAAGAAACATGGCATTCATCTTTCATCTTTCCTTCTTCCCACTCACCTTACGGATCGCCCGCGCGGGGATTCCCACGACCAAGGTGTCGGGCGGGACGTCCTTCGTCACCACCGCGCCCGCGCCTGTGCGCGCGCTGTCGCCGAGGTTCACCGGCGCCACCAGCATCGTGTCCGAGCCGATGAAGACGTTCTCGCCGATGACGGTGGGATGCTTCTTCTCGCCGTCGTAATTGCAGGTGATCGTCCCCGCGCCGATGTTCGTCCCCGAACCGATGTCGGCGTTGCCGATGTACGAGAAGTGTCCCATCTTCACGCCGTCGTGCAGGTACGAGTCCTTCACCTCGCCAAAATTTCCCATGTGGACGCGGCTGCCAAGATGCGCGCCTGTCCGCAGCCGCGCGAACGGCCCCATGTCCACGTCGTCTTCGAGCCGCGCGCCCTCCATCACAGACATCAACACCTTGCAGCGATTCCCGATCTTCGAATCGCGGATGAGCGTGTTCGGCCCGATGACGTTCGCCTCGCCGATCGCGGTCCCGCCGTGCAGGTACGTGTTCGGCCAGACGACCGTGTCGCGTCCGATCTCGACGCCGACCTCGATGTACGTCGACGCGGGGTCAATTAACGTGACGCCGTTCAGCATGTGACCCAGGTTGACGCGCCGACGCATCTCCGCTTCGACCTCCGCCAGGTGGACGCGCGTGTTGACGCCGACCGCCTCCTCCGCGTCTTCCATGACCTCGGCCTGCACCGTCAACCCTGATTTCACCGCCACCTCGACCGCGTCGGTCAGGTAGTATTCGCCTTTCTGCGGATTCTTCTCGATGCGGGTCAAGGCGTCCCACAGCCAATCCGCCTCGAAGCAGTACGCGCCGACGTTCAGTTCCTTGATCCGCTTCTGCTCCTCGGTGGCGACGTACTCCTCGACGATGGCCTGCACCGTCCCATCCGCGGCGCGGACGACGCGTCCGAACCCGTGCGGGTCGTCGTTGAAGACCGTCAGCATGGAGATGGGGCCGCGGCTGGCTTTTTGTTTTTCGACCAGGCGCGCCAGCGTCCCGCCGCGCAGGAGGGGCATGTCGGCGTAGCAGACGAGGACCAGCCCTCCCGTCCCGCGCAGAAGCGGAGCGGCCTGCATCACGGCGTGAGCCGTCCCCAGCTGCGGGTCCTGGACGACGGTGCGCGCCGAATCGCCGAGGTAGTCGGTCACTTTTTCCGCGCCGTGTCCGATCACCACGACCGGCGTCTCGTTCGAGGCCTGCTTCACGGCTTCCAGCGCGTGCCAGATCATCGGGCGTCCCAAAACGGGGATGAGCACTTTCGGCAGGTCCGACTTCATGCGCGTGCCCTGTCCGGCGGCGAGAAGGATGGCGGTGATTTTCATAAGCGGCTCCTAAAATAAAAACAGGCTGCATCCGCCGCGGCGGGGGCGAGCCTGTCGGGAAAAAAGCCCCGCCTGCGCGGGATGTTGAAGAGGCTGGGGCGCCTGGATTCGAACCAAGATCCACAGATCCAAAGTCTGGTGTGCTGCCATTGCACCACGCCCCAGTGCGGGCGGGATTGTATCACAGGGACGGCGGGCGGGCAATGTCACGGTTTGGAAACGAGCGGCTTGGTCCGTCCCCTGGGCGCGATGCCGAGTTGTTTGGCCTGTTCGTAGGAAATGACGTCGGGGTGAAGCGGCGGGTTGCCGTGTTTTTCCACGGCTTCGTCCCAGAAGGCGTCGGCGTCGCGCGCCTTGATCTTTTGCTTCTTCTGGGCGAAGAGGTTTTCGATGTCCTGCGTGGGGACGTTGACCGCGGCCGAGATGGGCGTCAGCGGACGCGGCGTCTCCTCCGCCGGGGCGGTGGGCATGCCCATCGAGCGGAGCGCCTTCTCCATCGCCTCGCGGACGTCCAGCATGGCGTTTACGTTTTTGAGGATGTGGTCCGGGGCGGTCAGTCCCTCCCCGGCCACCAGCAGGCCGTAGAGCGCGTCGACGGGGATGAGGATCAGGTCGTGGTCGCCGCCGCTGAAGACGTGATAATGGTTGGGGCCTCCCTGGTGGATGAAGCGCGAGACTTTCTGCCCGGCCGCGAAGATCGCCATGATTGCCGAGAGCAGGGAGACTTCCATGCTGGAGTCGTACAGATCGCCAGCGCGCTCGAGGATGCGCCCGCGGTCGCTGAGCAGGTAGACCGCCTGCGCGTTCGTTTTCCTGCGGAGTTTGGTGAGCAGGTCCGCGATGGTCTCGCGGCTGGCTTCCACTTTTTCATCTTCGGGCGGCAGGATGGTGCGTTTGAGGCCGAGGGCGCGCTCCACCACGTCGAGGAAATCGGCGAGCGGAATGGGCTTGTCGAACATGGCCATGGCCCCGGCCGCCAGCATCTCGTCGCGCGTCTTTTTGTCGGTCATGGCGGTGATGAGAATGGAGCGCACGTCGGGGTTTTTGACGCGCACCTTCTTCATCAATTCCACGCCGGTGATGCCGGGCAATTTGTAATCGGAGACCAGCAGGTCGAAACGATGGCGCGCGGCTTCGAGCAGGGCTTCCTCGCCGGAGGGCGCTTCGTAGATCTCGAGCTTATGTCCCAGCGTATCGAGGGTGGCGTGGAGCAGGCGCAGGATGTCGCGCTGGTCGTCCACGAGGAGGATGCGGGGAGATGACATGGGGCGATTATAGCAAAAGAAACCTGATTCCTCGCGAAACCAGGTTTCTAATTTTGTTAGGGCAGGCAGGCGTCGCCGTAATCGAAAGCTTCGATGTTGTAGAGATCGCTGGCAGCGGTGGGATCGAGCGCGAAGTTGCAGAAGTCGAAGCGCGCCGCGGCCGTCTCGATGCGGAAGAAGAGCGGGATGGCGGGCAGGTCCTGGACGAAGATGGCCTGGGCGAGGCGGTAGTTTTCGGCGTGAGAGGCCTCGCTCGGCAGGGATTGACGCGCCGAGGAGCAGGCCGCGTCGTATTCGGGATTCTTGTACCCGCTGACGTTCGTCCCGACCCAATGGTTGGCAGCCGAGGGAATCTCGAAGGAGGCGAACCGCTCGCAGGCAGGCAGGACGGAGGGCGTGTGCATGGCAAACTCGGCCAGGTCAAAGTTGCGCCCAAAGAGCGGGCCGACCGGGCCCTCGGCGTAGAATTCCAACTGCGAAAGATGGACGACGTTCACGCCGATCCCGCAGCCGCGCAGAGACTGGGAAAGGATGTCGGCCACCTGGCGCCGCTGCGCGGCCGATGTGGCGATGTAGGTCAGGTTCAGTTCGGTCCCGTTGACGACGCGGTCCACGCCCTGGGCGTGGCGCGGCGTGGCGGGGTTGTTGTCGTGGTCGCGCCAGCCCATGTTGTTCAGGAGTTGCTTGCCCTTTTCGGGGTCGAATGGATACGCTTGCAGGGACGCGGCGTGCAGCGGGCTGGCCGAGGCCGCAAAAGAGTCTGGCACGTCCACCAGGCCGTAGAGGACATTGCTCACAATCGCCTGGCGGTCGAGACAGTAGGCAATCGCCTGCCGCAGGCGCGGGTCGGCGAAGAAGTCGGGACGGTCTTTGGCCTGGACGCCGTCGTCGTAGGATGCCGGGGAAATCCCCAGCGCCAGCCATTCGAGGGTGGGCGTCTGCCCAAAGTAGGCCCGCGCCTGGCCGGTGCGGTCCATCTCTTTCAACAGGGAGGTTTGCGCGTCGAGATTGACGGTGGAGTCGATCAGGTCGCAGCGCCCGTTGATGAGGTTGGCCATGGCCGCTTCCGCGTTGGGGACAATGCGGAAGATCAGTTCGTCGAATTTGGGCAGTCCCTCGGCGGCGCGGAAGTAGTAGGGATTCTTCGTCAGCCGCAGGCTGTCGTCGTTCCATTCTTTGACGACGTAGGGGCCGTATCCCATCGGGGCGCGCGAGGAGAGTTCCGATTTTTGCAACTCGGACGCGGAAAGTTGTCCCCACACATGTTTTGGCAGAGGCGTCCAGAAGTTGACGAAATAGGTCGGGTCAATGAAACCGGGTTTGCCCCACCATTGGAGCGTCTGATCGTCTACGGCCTCGTAAGACTGCGTGCGGTCAAAGATGAATTTCGAGCCGGGCGTCTCTTCGTTTTTCGCGAGGGTAAAGGCATAGGCGGAATCTTCGGCGGTGACCGGCGTCCCGTCGGACCAGAGCAGGCCGGACTTCAGTTTGAACATGACGGTCATGGCGTCCATGGCGAGCGGGTTGATCCCGTCGAAGACGACCGCGCACTCGTCGCTCCGGCATCCGGCCGGGCGGACGCGCGTCCCCGCTTTGAGGATCGTCAAGGTCCCGTCCGCGTCCGCCACTTCGTTTCCGTTCGTCACCGAGACGGATGCCAGCTGTACGCTGCCGTCTTCCAGGTTGGGCATTTTTTCGAGGATGACCGGCTTGTAATCGTAGCCGAGCGCGTCGAACGGCCCATCGTAGACGGCTTCGAGGACGCTGCGCGCCGCGGCGTTCGGACCTCCGAGCGGGTACAACGTGTTGGGCGCCGCGCCCAGGCAGACGTTCAGCGTCCGCGGCGGGAGCGGGGTGGGCGTGTACGCGGGAGAGGGAGTCTGCGTGGCGGCGGGGGCCGGAGGCGGCGCGGAAGTCCCGCCCTGCCCCGGCTGGCAGGCGGATAACGTCAGTGAAAGCAGGATGAAAATCGCAAAGATGGCATGAAGCGGGCGGTTCGACACGGGCATGGCGGTCTCCTAAAAAAACAGGATTCGGGCGTGACCCGAATCCTATCTCATTATCAACTTTCCAACAAGCGGCGTTTAGTCCACCAGCCAGCAGGCCACCCAGTGACCCGGGCGGGCTTCCCTGAATTCGGGTTCTTTTTGCGAGCAGATCTCCACCGCGATCGGGCAGCGCGTGTGGAAGCGGCAGCCCGTGGGCGGGTTGAGCGGGCTTGGCACGTCGCCCTTCAAAATGGCGCGCTCGCGCTTCGCGTTGGGATGCGGGATCGGGATGGCGGACATCAGGGCTTTGGTGTAGGGGTGCAGGGGTTCGCGGTAAAGGTCGTCGCGGCTTGCCAGTTCCATCATCTTGCCGAGGTACATCACGCCGACGCGGTCGGAGATGTGTTCCACCACGCCCAGGTTGTGGGCGATGAAGAGATAGGTGAGGCCGAACTCGCTCTGGAGTTCCTTGAGGATGTTAAGCACCTGCGATTGAATGGACACGTCCAGCGCTGAGACGGGTTCGTCGCAGACGATGAACTTGGGCTGCAACGCCAGGGCGCGGGCGATGCCGATGCGCTGGCGCTGTCCGCCTGAAAATTCATGCGGGTAGCGGCGGGCGTGGTATTCCTCCAGCCCTACTTTTTTCAGCATCTGGATGGCGGTCTCCCAGCGTTCCTTGGGCTGGCCGATCTTGTGGATCTGCAAGCCCTCCATCACCGATTCGCCGATGGGCATGCGCGGGTTGAGCGAGGCGTAGGGGTCCTGGAAGATGATCTGCATGTTGCGGCGCATGGCTTTGAGGGAGCCCGGGCGCATGGCGAGGAGGTCTTCGCCGTTGAAATAGACCTGTCCCGAGGTCGGTTCGATGAGGCGCAGGATGGCGCGCCCGACGGTGGTCTTGCCGCAGCCCGATTCGCCGACCAGCCCCAGCGTCTCGCCGTTCCTGACGGCGAAGGAGACCTTGTCCACGGCCTGCACCTGCGCGACCGTGCGCTGGAGCAGTCCGCCGCGCACCGGGAAGTATTTGACCAGGTCTTTCACGACCAGCAGGTCGGCTTTTTGAGAGGTCTGTGACGGGTTGTTCATGACGCTACTCTCGCTTCGTGACATAGGGTTGTCCGCTCTTCAGCGGGGCGGAGTGGTTCTCTGCGTCGGTGTACAGCCAGCAGCGGGCTTTGTGGCCTTCGGCGATGTCCGCCAGCGGAGGGCGTTTTTCCGTGCAGATGGAAAGGTTGTAGTCTATGCGGGCCTGGCAGCGCGGGGCGAAGCGGCAGCCGGGCGGCAGGTTGACGAGGTTTGGCACCGAGCCGGGGATGACGTCCAGTCGGTCGCGCACTTTCCCGAGGACCGGCACCGAGCCGATCAAGCCGATGGTGTAGGGATGATGCGGCGAGTCGAACAGTTGCGCCACCGGGGATTCTTCCACGATCTCGCCGGCGTACATTACGGCGACGCGGTCGGCCATTTCGGCGATCACGCCCAGGTCGTGGGTGATGAGGATGACCGCCGAGCCGATCTTGGCGCGCAGGTCGCGCATCAGGTCGAGGATCTGCGCCTGGATGGTGACGTCGAGGGCGGTGGTGGGTTCGTCGGCGATGAGCAGGTCGGGAGCGCAGGCCAGGGCCATGGCGATCATGACGCGCTGGGCCATGCCGCCCGAAAGTTCATGCGGAAACGCTTCGGCGCGGCGCTCGGGTTCGGGGATGCCCACCATGCGGAGCATTTCGACGGCCCGCTGCCGGCGGTTTTTTTTGTCGAGTCCCTGGTGGATCTGAAGGACTTCCGAGATCTGGTCGCCCGCGCGAAAGACCGGGTTGAGCGCGGACTGGGGTTGCTGGAAGATCATGGAGATGCGGTTGCCGCGGATCTTCATCATCTCTGCTTCGGAAGCTTTGACCAGGTCCCTGCCTTCGAAGAGCATTTCGCCGTCCACGATCTTGCCGGGCGTTCCAATCAACCGCATGATGGAGAGGGAGGTGACGCTTTTTCCGCAGCCCGATTCGCCCACCAGTCCAAGCACTTCGCCCGGGCGGACGTAGAAGTCCACGCCGTCCACAGCCTTGATGACGCCGTCTTCCGTGAAGAAATAGGTTTTGAGGTTCCTGACCTCGAGCAGGGGCGGTTTGGTTTCGCTGGTCACGAGCGTTCTCCCATGAAGGAATTGGTTAACGAACGAGGCTGTCTGGCCGGCGGAGATCAGATCCCGCCGTCGTTGCGATAGGGATTGCGGCTCCCGTCATCCTTGCGCTTTTGCTTGAGACGGATGCTCACAATGCTCACAATGCCCAGCATCAACCCCAAAACGGACATGCCGTACGCGAGAAAATTCAGGAAGAACGTGGACTCGAGCGCGTGGATCACCATCAGGAACGGTAAAACTACGCCCCCGACCATCAACAGGACGCTAATCGCCAGGACGAGGCCAATATGTTCAAATAATCGTTCGCGCAGCATGTTTATTTATACAGCCAGCAGGCTACCAGGTGGCCGGGTTCCGGCTCGAAATCGGGGGGTTCCTCCACTTCGCAGAGGCCTTTTATGATCTTCGAGCAACGCGGATGGAAGCGGCAGCCGGTTGGAGGGTTGACCAGGCTGGGCGGTTCGCCTGGGGGAAGTTCCTTGAACGTCTCCGCGTTTTTCGCGTCCGGTTCGGAGGTGCCGGTCAACAGGGCCTGCGTATACGGGTGCAGGGGGTTATCGAGCGCCTGGCGCACTTTGGCCTTTTCGACCAGATTGCCGGCGTACATGACGAAGATGCGCTCCGAAAAATAGCTGACCGTGGACAGGTCGTGCGTAATGTAGATGACGGAGAGGTGGTGTTCTTCCTGCAAGGCGCGAAGGAGTTTCAAGATCTCCACGCGCACGGAGGCGTCGAGCATCGAGACCGGCTCATCCGCCACCAGGAACTTCGGTTCCATAATCATGGCGCGGGCGATGACTACGCGCTGCTGCTGTCCGCCGCTCAACATGTGAGGATATTTTTCCAGGAAATCATCGACCGGGGTAAGTTTTACCTCATCCATGGCCTTGTGGATACGCTGCCGACGCTCCTCTTTATCCTTCACGCCGCCGACCAGGAGAGGTTCCTCCAGAATTCGTCGAACGGTCATAAATGGAGGCAGCGCGCCGTAGGGGTCCTGCTGGATGTATCCAACATGAGAGTGGTACCAATGCAGGCCCTTGCCGTCCAATTCCGACAGGTTTTTATCGTTAAAGATGATGCTGCCTTTCGTCGGCTTGTACAAGGCAAGGATCGTCTTCATCAGGCTGGATTTTCCGCAGCCGCTCTCGCCCACCACGGCGATCGTTTCGCCCTGCAAAACGTTAAAGGTGACGCCGTCCACCGCCTTCACGTAGCCCGCATGCCCAAAGCCAAACCGCTTGAGTTCAAACCAGACATGAAGATCGTCAATGGACAGGACGGCCTTTCGTCCCGCTTCATTCTCGATCTTTTCAACCGGGGAAGTTACATCCATGACTGTGTTCTCCTAACTTTCATACAACCAGCATTTAACCTTGCGGCCTTCGATCTCAAATACCGGCGGTTCCTCCACGCACTTGTCAAATCGGCTCGGGCAGCGATCCGCAAACCGGCAGCCAGTGGGAGGGTTGATCAGGCTGGGCGGCCGGCCGGTGATAAACTCCGGCTCCGTATCTCCGCGCAGCCTCGGCACGCTGGCCATCAACTTTTTAGAGTAGGGATGCAGCGGCTCTTCAAAAAACCGGTGCGCGTCGCTCACTTCCACGATCTGGCCGGCGTACATAATGGCGACGTCGTCGGCCAGTTCGCTGGAGGTGGCAATGTCGTGTGTGATCAGGATGAAGCTGATGCCCAGTTCCTTTTTGAGGCGCTTGAGGACGTTGAAGATGTTCGCCTGGGTCAGCACATCCAGCGCGGAAGTCGGCTCGTCCAGGATGATCAGGTTGGGAGACGTGACCAGCGCCATGGCGATGGCGACGCGCTGGCGCATCCCGCCGCTGAGTTCGAAGGGGTAGCGGTTGATGAAGTCTTCGGGAACGCCGACGTGCTGGAACATTTTCTGCACCAAAGACAGCGCGCCGGCTTTGTCCACGCCGAGGTGGACGATGGCCGGTTCCGCCACCTGCTCTCCAACCCGGATCACCGGGTTCAGCGCGTTCATGGCGGCTTGCGGCACGATCGAGATGGCCGCCCAGCGAACGTTCTGCCGGAACTCTTCCTCGGGGAGGGCCATGATATCCTTTCCTTCGAGGTAGATATGACCGGAATAGGCTCCCGCGTTTCGCGGCAAAAGGCGCAGGATGGCTTTGGCCAGCGAGCTTTTTCCACAGCCCGATTCGCCCAGGATGACCACTGCGCGATTGGTATCCAGGCTGAAATCAACGCCGTCCACGGCCTGAACCGGCCCCTGTGTGGTGTTGAAATGTAACACCAATTTTTCGATGCGTAGAAGTTTATCGTTGTTCATGGCGTTATATGTTTCTCAATCGTGGATTGAAAATTCGATCCAATGCAAAGCCGAGCATGGCAAAACCGAGGCCGGTGATCATCAACAAGACTGCCGGCTCCAGGATCCAATAGTAATAGCCTTTGTAAAGCGCGCCGTTGCCCCAGGCATCGTTAATGATCTTGCCCCAAGTCGGCAGCACCGGATCTCCCAAGCCCAGGACCGCAAGGGTCGTTTCGAGAAAGACGAAGGCAGGCACCGAGGAAACCAGGCCGGGAATGAGCAGCGGGATCATGCGGGGAATGAGGTAAAGGAAGATCAAGCGGGTGTTGCTCGCGCCGTAGGAGCGCGCGGCTTCGATGTAGGTCGACTCTTTCACTTGCATGAAAATGGCGCGGTAACTTTTGATGCTGCCGGTGAAAATGCTGAGCAAGATGGTTACGCCCAAGATCACCCAGATGCTGCGCGAGTAAAAAGTTCCGACCATGATGAGGATGTTCAGGAAGGGCAGCACCAGGTTGATTTCGGTAATGCGCTGGATGAGTTCGTCCACCCAGCCGCCATACCAGGCGCCGACTGCGGCGATGATCATCGTCAGAACCGAGGTGCCCAGCGCGGCCAGCAGGCCGAACGCGAGCGCGATCGGCGCGCCCCACAACAGGGGCACCATCAGGTCACGGCGGGCCTGGTCCGTCCCGGCCAGGCCATAGACCTGACCATGAAAGACGAATTCAAAATTCAGGTCGGAATCTTCCTCGAAGGTCACCGCTTCGACGAGCAACTGATACCGGCCTTTGAGCGGCGCCGCCGGGTCGGAATCAGGCCGGGCAAACAAGCCGGTCATCACCTCTTGCCCTTTCAATCGGCGTTGCAATTTCTCATCCTGGGAAAAACGGAAGGTGGTCTTTTGGCTGACTCCAAAATCGGAAATGCGGACTTTTCGGTCGTCGGGGGTTATCAGATAAATCGACACAAACGGCAATTTTTCCGAATATTTTGCGGTGAAGTACAGCAACATCTCCTGCGGAAAGGTATCGTAAGAGTAATCGAAGGAATGGGTAAACTCGATCCGGCTGGTTCCCTTTTCGCCTGGCGTCGTCACTTTGGCGATGCCGCCATCGGCGCTGCTGACCGCAAAGGAAACCGGATATTTGACCCTGGAAAACACATTGGTCCAGGCAGGGGCCGCGAACTTCGGGTTTTTATACCAAACATCTTCGCCGCCGCGCCATAAACGAACGGCCTCGGCGTAGGGAATGGTGATCATGGCGTAAGCGGCCACAAGGGTCAGCGAAAAAATGACCGCCAAGCCGGCCACCGCGGAAGGATAGCGTAAAATCTCGCGGAAAGAACTCTTCAATGCATTCATGGGTTAGTTGCCTCCGCCGATTTTGACTCTGGGGTCAACCAGGGCGTAAACGAAGTCCAGCAAAAAGACGGTCATCGCTAACAGGTAAGCGTAAATAATGGTGGTTCCCACGATGACCGGGATGTCGTACAAGCCAATCGCCTGGAACGAAGTGCGCCCCAGTCCGGGCCAGAGAAAGACGGTTTCGGTAACGATGGCTCCGGTCCACAGGCCGATCAACATCAGCGCGAAACTGGTGACAATGGTGGGCAGCGTGGGGCGCAGGATGTACCGGCGCTCGATATCGCGGGCGACCAGGCCCTTGGCTTTCGCCATTTCGACATAATCTTCGCTGGAATAGATCAGAAAAAACGTGCGCCAGTTATAAATACTGATGAAGAAGGCGCTGAAAATCAACGACGACGCCGGCAGAATCATATGTTTAAGCAGGCTCAGCGTGTAATCGAGAGGGTTATCGGGCGGCGGCGCGTCTACCATGCCGCCAAAAGGCAGCCACTTTAAAAGCGCGGCAAAGATAAGGATAAAGAAGATGCCATAGAACCAGGGCGGCGCGGCCGAGGTGGGCGAAAGTCCAATCACTAACTTATCCCAAAAGCTGCCGTATTTGCGCGAAAGAGAAAGCGCCAGAAACAGGCTGACGAAAAACAGAATCAGGTTCGAGGTCCCCATCAAGAGCAGGGTGGCTGGCAGCCTCTCCAGGATGATCAGGCGCACCTGTCGTGAACCGCTGTCGCTGGTCATATGGAGGGCGCGCCCCAGATTCAATTGCAGCGCGTTTTTTAAGTATTTGAGCGTTCGCAAAACGAGCGGCTGGTCCAAATTCAAGCGCTTTTCTTCCAGCCGAATCCGCTCTTCAATCTGGGTCTTCTTCTCTTCGTTGCTCATATTTCGGCTGGCGGGATTGTTCACCACCATTTGCGTAACTCGCTCACGGATCTCGTTGCGCATGATGGTGTCAACATGGCCGCCCATGTTCGCGATCATAATCGTAAGATAGATGCCAATTACGATGGTGACAAAAAGGGTGAGCAGCCGAACGATTGTATATTTTGCCACACGGGCGAAAGTCCCGCTGGCGGATTTCTTTTTGACAAGCGCGAAGTCTGACTGATTGGCTGTGGTCATGTTCTTTCCTCAAAGTAAGAATGCCAGGGACAAGAAAAGTTCCTTGCCCCTGGCATTTTATGCACAGCGAAACGTGCCTATCCCATTACGGGGCAGTCACAAAGTCAATGCTGGTGAAGGTCGGAACGCTCACAGGGATCAGAATGACCGCAACTTCAAGTTTGTTGGAGCCAGCTTCAAGTTTGGCGGTGACATCCGCCGGCAGAATCACTTGATACTGTCCGTCGGCAACTGCCTGAGCTTCGCCAACCAGAACGACTTCGTTCTTGGCGTTGTAGAGCAGGAACTTAACCTGCTTGATGTCGGCCTGCGGATAGGGCTGGTCGTTGTAGGTGATGTAGACGTCAAAGGCGGCTTCTTCGCCGATCTTAACCTGACCAGCGCCGTCCAACTCAGCCTCTGCCAGCATGGGTTCGCCAAAGCCGGACCAGCGTTCAGCCAGGTCGGGATACCCTTCGTAGCGCTTGAGGGTCAGGGTCTTCTCGGTCAGGAACGCCTTGTCCAGGTAGTACGGACCGGTGCCAACGATGAAGTGACCGTGGTCGGCGTACCATTTCTGCAGGTTGGCGTAGCGGGCAGCCGCTTCGTCGGCAGTGACGTACTGGCTCATGGTGGGGGCGTAGGGGACGTACTTGTCGGTTTCAGCCTGGTCGAGGTGTTTCTTCAGGATCTCCAGGCTGGGGCCGCCCACAAAGCTGGTCCATTCAACTTCCTTGGCGCCGGACTTATCCGAGGAGTAAGCCAGTTCGCCAGCCGCTTCGGCCAGGTTGCCCAGCGCGATGACGTCCCAACTGGCTTCGCCAAAGCCGTAGTTCGGCCAGAGCGAGGCCGCCATATTTTCGGCGTCAGGCTGGGTCAGGTCGGCGTAATATTCGACGACCAGCGGTTCGGTCGAAACGATCTTGACGCCCTTGAAGTAGGACATGAAGGATTCGAAGACCGGCACCGCGGCTTCGTCGTAAATGGCGCTATCGGGCTTGGCGCGGTCGAAGGTGAGGATCAGGGCCATAACCACGTCGGCGGCGCTGAAGTTGCTGCCGTCGTGCCATTTGACCGTGCTGTACAGATCAGCCGGGTAGTAGACCACCGATTTCATTTGGGAGGTCACGCCTTCTCCAGCCGGGATGAAGGTCTGGGTCTTGGCGTCCCAATCTGCCCAGGCATCCGCCGGGACCTGAATTTCGGGCGCGGTCGAGAGCGTCACCCAATCGAGGGTCTTGTTGGTGGGGGGCAGGCTGTCGAGGACGGTGATTTCTGCTTTTTCAGCGCGCAGAGGCCAGGCGAGACCGGTGTAGGGGTCAGCCATGAAGCCGGCGCTGGCGGTGGCGCGCTGGGCGCCCTGGTCAAAGGTCCAGTTGCTGCCGCCAATCTGGTTCCACGGATCGGCAAACATGTTCTGGGTGGCCCATTTCAGCTGGCCGCCTTCCTGGCCCTTGAAGCGCAGGGTGAAGGGGTACAGCTGGGCGCTTTCCACCCCGGCCGCCAGGTCGGAGGTGACCTGAACGTTGGTGTTGTAGGGGGTGTAGTTCTTGCCGTCAATCAGGAAGACCTGCAGCGAATCTTGCAGGCTCAGTTCCATGGCCTTGGCGAACATGTCGTGGCGCTCGGCAAGGGTCGTGAATTTGCCGTTGTTCAGGTCGTCGCCGACTTTCTGGAATTCAGGATCGGAGACGTTGGCGAGGAAGACCGGCATGCCCTGGACGCTGGTGTTCAGGTACATCTGCTGGAACATGTTCTTTTCATCGCGGCTGATGGCGGTTGAGGCCCAGGCGGCGGTGTAAGCGTGCCACAAGCAATCGGTCGGTTCGCTCTGAATCCAAAGCGGGGAGGCTTCGGCAGCGTTCTTGTATTGGTGGTCGACTTTGAAGCCGACGGCTTCAAACTGGGCGGCTACGTAATCGCCGATCGGTTTGCGGGTGCCGTCGCTGTCGGGACGGGTCAGGAGGATGATGGTGACGGGAGCGCCTTCATATTCCCATTTGCCATCGGCTCCGAGGGTGGCGCCCATGCCTTCCATTTCGGTCTTGATGACTTCTTTGGCCTTGTCGAAATTGTAGGCATACTTGGCTTCAAGCGCGCGGGCAACATCTGCCAACTCGGCATAATCGGGGCCGTTGGTCTGGATGGCGAAGAATTTCACCAAACCGCCGCCGGCGTAAACTTCCTGGTTGATGTAGTTGCGGTCGTAGAGCCAGTTGGTGGCTTCGCGGATTTTGCGGTTGGAGAAAGGATTCAGCATTTTCGGGTCAGAGCAAACTCCGGGGTTGTAAATCATGTCGTAATACAACCCGTTTGAGCTGGAGTAGCTCAAGCCCGCTTCTTTAATCGCTGGCAGGTCGGCAGAGGAGCGGCCGTTGGCATAGATGTCAATGGCGCCAGCCTTGAGCTGGGTAACCGCCGAGTCGCCAGAGACGACGGACATGACAATCTCATCGAGCCAGCCGCCGACACGGGTGGAGGGTTCAGGAGTGGGCTCCTCCGTGGGCGCAACGGCAGTGGGCTGTTCCGCAGGTTTTGTGGGGGCGGGGGCCTGCGTCGGCGCCTCGGTCGGCTTGGGAGCGCACGCGGTGAACAGCATGGCAGCGATCATCAGGACGCTGAACGCAAGCATCAAACGATTTTTAGACATGGTTTTCTCCTCCTACAGAGAAATGTGGGATTAGATGGTTGTGTGCCTTACAAAACGCTCAACAGAATACTCTTCCCGAAACCACCTCCTTCCGAAGTCGTTTAAATCGCGCTTTTTTGCGCGTGAGGCAATATGGTAGCATAAGGAAGTTATAAAGTCAAGAAGTCGCGTTTGCGGACGGTTGCGACCGCGATATGCCCAAAACGCCAAAGACCGGGCAGTACCGCCTGCCATTGTGAAGGCCGTCAAACGCCGGTTCGAGCGGATTATTCAAGAGACTCGTTCAGGTTTGACGAGGCGCGTTTTCTCCGCAGGATGAGGAACAGGATCAGGAGGAGGGTCAACGCGCCGGCGGCGGGCAGCGCCCAGCGGCCGCCCCCGTCTCCCGTCTCGACCGGGACCCGGCCCGGCGCGGGGAGCGGAGTCGGGGGCGGCGTCGCGCGCAGGATGGGGATTTCGGCGGCGGCCGCGGCGTCCAATTCCCCGACCCCGGTCCACAGTCCGTTTTGCCGCAAAAGAAAAGCCGTCACCCGCCAGGTCTCCTCTTCGGTCAGGCTGCCTGGCTTCCAAAACGGCATCGCCGCGCGCGTGTAGGCGTACAGGGCCGCGGCGTTCGGGAAGTTCTGCAAAGCGCCCGGCCCAATCACGGCGGGGATTTCGCGCGGCAGCCGGAAGCCATGCTCGTAGGGACGCTCGCCATGACAGCCAGAGGTCCAGCAGTTGCGGTCTTCCGGCGGGTATACGGCGCGGAATTCGTCGGTCAGTCCCTGGCCTCGGTCGCCGTGACAGGGCAGGCATGAGAGCCAGTAGACCTGGGCGCCGTAATCCGCCTGGGATGGAATGGCTGGCAAAATGGGTTGGGCGAGGCGGTCGGGAGTGGGAGTCGGCGCGGCCTGCCGAACGGAGGAGGCTTGTCCTCCATCGAAAAACAGCCCTGCCAGAAGCAGGGCTATTCCAAACGGGATCAGGATGAGGCGGGAAAGATTCCGAGCCGGCACAAGTTTAAGTCCTGCCGCGCATACGCGGGTCGAGCACGTCGCGCAGGGCGTCGCCGACCAGGTTAAATCCCATGACGTATAGAACCAGGATCAAGCCGGGGTAGATGATGATGTACCAGTAGACGTTGAGGCTGGTGATCCAGTTGCGGGCAAAGGAGAGGATCTGTCCCCAGTCTGCGTAACCTATATCGGTGCCGATGCCGAGGAAGGAGAGGGCGGCGAAGGAAAGCACCACGTCGCCGATGGCGAGCGAGGCCAGCACCAGCGTCGGGAAGATGGCGTTGGGGATGATGTGGCGGAAGAGGATGCGGCTGTCTTTCACGCCGATGACGCGGGCCGCCATGATATAGTCGCGCTCTTTCACCGAGAGGATGTCGCCGCGAATGATGCGGGCGTAGCCCATCCACCCAAAAGTGATGAGGGCAATGATGGCCGGGGCCAGACTCCTTCCAAATCTTGGCGTGATCACAGCCGCCAAAATCAGGGCGGCCAGCAGGAACGGGAGCGTCAACATCACGTCCACGATGCGCATGATGATATTGTCCACCAGGCCGCCGTAATAAGCGGAGACGGAGCCTACGATGATGCCGATCAGCACGGTGGCGATGACCACGATCAGCCCGGTCTTGAAGGCGGTGCGGGTGCCCCACACCATGCCGTAGAAGATGTCATACTGGCCGGTGGAGACGCCAAGCAGGTGAGTCCATTTATCCTGGCCGGTGAGCGGTTTGTACCAGAACGGCGTTTCGGGGACATTGCGACTCCACTCCGAGCCCGGCGGACGAGGGTTGGGGCTGAATCCGTCACGCGGGATCTTATAGGGGTCTTTGGGCGTGACCGGGGGGGCGATCACCGGGGCAAAGACGGCGATAAGGATGAAGATGCCGATAAGGATGAACCCTGCTATGGACGCCGGGGTTTTGAGCAGGCCTTTGAGGATCCGGTAGTTTTCGGGGCCGATGAAGCGTTCCAGGCGGCCGATGGGCCGGACGGCAATGGTCTCGCCGAGGAGGGGATTGTTTTCTGAGGGAGCGGCAGATTGGTCCATGAAAGCCTCCTACGAAAGCCGGACGCGGGGGTCGATGAACGCGTACATGACGTCAACCACCAGGTTGGAAAGGATGAGGATCAGCCCGTTAAACAGGGCGAAGCCCAGGACGGTCACTACGTCGAGTTGGGCGGCCGCCTGGGCCGCCGCCGAGCCGATGCCCGGATAGACGAAGACGGTTTCCGTGATGACCACGCCGCCGAGCAGGCCGATAATCTGGAAGCCGGCCAGGGTGACCACCGGGAGCATGGCGTTCGGCCGGGCATGTTTGTAGATCACGTCGTGTTCGGGAAGTCCCTTGGAACGCGCCGTCGTGACGTATTCCATGCGCAGCGTTTCCAGCATCGAGGAGCGCGTCACGCGCAGGAAGGTCGCCCAGGAGATGTAGGAAAGGGTCAAAATAGGCAGGAACATGTGCCGCAGCGCGTCCAGGAAAACGTCAAAGCGGCCGTTCAGCAACGCGTCAAACGTGAGCAATGTGGTGTAGCGATGGAAGGTGGCGGCGTTGACCACCTGGGAAGCCCAGTCTGAAAGCCGCCCCGGCGGGAACCATTTCAGGTTGGCGTAGAAGATCATCAGCACCAGCAGGCCGAACACAAAGGTCGGGAAGGACGTGCCGACAATGCTGAAGATGCGGGCGGCCTGGTCAATGAAGCCATTTTGATGCACCGCCGCCTGCACGCCCAGCCAGATTCCGACCAGGATGATGGGCGCCACCGCCCAGATAGCCAGGTCGAGGGTGTTGGGGAAGCGGTTCTTAATGAGGTCCGCCACAGGCTGGGAGGCCACGCGCGAATAGCCAAAGTCGCCGAAAAGGATGCCGCCCTTTCGCTCGCCGGTCGGGCCGGGTTGTCCCACCAGCCAGCGCCAATACTGCACGTAGAGAGGCTTATCCAGTCCGTACTGCTTGATGATGCCTTCCACCGCGCGGTCGTTCTTGGGGATATCGCGTACGTACAGGGCCGAGCGTTCGATCGGGCTGAGGAACTGTAACATGAGGAAGATCAGGACGGTCACGCCAAATAAGAGCAGCGGGACCAGCAGCAAACGGCGGATAATGAAGTTGATCATTGTGGCACCTCAATTCTGCTTTGTTTTTGCCATCTGGAGCGCAATAAAAGCGGCAGACTTTGATTAGGCTCCAGATACCAAAAAGGAAGGTTGGGGAGCCTGTTGCCAGGCTCCCCAATTTTTTTACAGGTTCTCTGACAGGTTAGTCCTTGGAAAGCGCGTACCAGTACATGCCAGAGTAGATCGGGTTGTAGTACCAGCCCTTCACCCAGCGCTGCTCGTAGCGGCGGCCGGTGGCGGTCGCCAGCAGGATGAGGGACGGGTTGTCGTACTGCATCTGGTTGACCTGCGCGTAGATCTCAGCGCGCTTGGCGGGATCAACCTCGGCCACGCCCTTGTTCAGCAGGTCCTGGTAGGCGGCGGCCATGTCTTCCGGCAGGGATTGGCGGCGGCCATAGGTGCCGGTGAGATAAGGCACATACCAGTTGTGCGGGTCGTGGATGTCTTCGAGCCAGCCGCTGATGAAGATCGGCAGGGTCTTGGCGCGCTGGGCCTGCAGGAACGCGGGCCACGGCAGGCCGAGCACTTCGACCAGGAATTTGTCGTTCACCGCGGAGAGATTGGCGGCCATGATCTCGGCCACAGTCTGTCGGGCGGTGTTGCCCTGGTTGTAGGTAGCCTGGAAGCGGAAGCCGGTGGTCCAAACGTCGCCTTCATCGTCCTCGCCGGCGGGTTTGCCGTCTTTATCGAGGTCGGCGGCTTTGAATTCCTCTTCGCACTTGGCTTCGTCGAAGCTGTAGTGCGGCGCATTGGCGTCGTAGCCGGGCATGCCCTGGACCGGGATGGTCAGGGTTTGCACGCCTTCGCCGATCATCACGTCGCGGATGTAGGTGTCCCAGTCGAAGCAGTAGTTGAAGGCCTTGCGGATATGCTCATCGGCAAAGAAATCAACCGGGATGCCGTTGCCATCCAGCGCGCCGGAACCAATGTACTGGTTGCTGGCGATGTTGAAGTTGAAGAATACGTCAGTGTGCGTAACCTGCGGGATGCCGACATAGCGGCGATAGGGGCCAGAGCCGTCGCCCACAGGGGTGCAGGCGCTGAAGTCGCCGGTGGCGGAATCGTACGCGCATTCTTCGCCGACCTGCGGGTCCACCTGGGCATAGTCTGCCTGCGAACCCACAACCAGGTTATCGGAATCGCCAGCCTGGAACATGGCGAAGCGGGTGCCGAACTCGCTGACGTTCTTGATCACAACGCGCTCGAGAGCGGCAGGACCGGTCGGGCCGCCTTCCCAGGCGGGTTCGGTGCGCCAGTAGTTGTCGTTGCGGACAAGAACGATTTCCTCGCCCTTGGTCCAGTGGTCCAGTTTGAAGGGACCGGTGCCGTTGGCGATGGAGGTGAAGGGATCATCCTCGGAAGTGAACGCATAGAAGTTCTGCCAGGTGTCGCAGGAGCCGTCCCAGCCGCCGTTCTCAACGACCCATTCCTTGTCCATGATGGAGCCCCAGTTGTTGGCGATGGTCGCCAGGAAGGGCCCCCAGGGAACGGCGAGGGTCATGGTCACGGTGCCGGCGGCGTCGTCAGCGACGATGGCGGCCTGGGTCTTTTCGCAGGCAGCCTTCAGGGCAGCCGCGTCGGCGGCCACGAGGGCTTCGCGGTCGTCATAGAGGCCGCCTTCGGGGTCGACAAGCACGGAGATGTCGTCAACGCCAACGCCGAAGAAAGGCTCGGTCAGCATCCACTGCGGGGAGGCGGTGCTGCCCTGCAGCAAACCGCGCTGGAAGGTGTAGGCAACGTCCGACGGGGTCAGGTCGCCGCCTGCATGGAACTTCACGCCCTTGCGGATGGTGAAGGTGTAGGTCTTGCCGTCCGCGGAGATGTCCCAGGATTCGGCCAGTTGAGGGATGAACTCGTCGGCGTTTTGCCGGTTGTACCAAATCAGGGTCTCGTAGATGTTGGCGATGATCTCACCGCCCGCGGTCTCGTAGTCGAGAGCGGGATCGAGCGTTTCAGGTTCGCCGAACGTCGGGCGGAAGTAGGTGGTCGCATCGGCCGACGCGAAATCCGAAGCCGGAGCGGGGGGCGCCTGAGTTTCCACGGGCGCCTGGGTGGGTTCGCCGCCGCTGGACGGGGGGGCCTGTGTAGCGGTGGGAGCGGGCGCGCCGCACGCCGCAAGCGCCATGCTCGCGATGATCAACAGGCTGAACAGGGTAAATAGTTTACGCATCTTTCTTCTCCTCGTAAATTAGAAACGGATTTTGAACGAACATACTTACGGGTTCAGGGACAAAGCTACCTGAGGGGACATCACCTCCTTCCAGGATGGATCGGGAACGCTAAAGGAAACGTTCAGCGAAGAAACAGGCAACGAAGTGGCCTGGCGTGATCTCGCGGAACTCGGGGCGGGATTCCGCGCAGACTGGCTGGGCGATCGGGCAGCGCGTGCGGAAGCGGCAGCCGGAAGGCGGGTTGGCCGGGGACGGCACGTCGCCTTCCAGGATCACGCGCGCGCGCTTCGCGTCCGCCACCGGGTCCGGTATGGGGACCGCCGAAAGCAGGGCCTGGGTGTAGGGATGGAGCGGCTTCTTGTACAGCTCATCCCGCTCCGCCAGTTCCATGATCACTCCCAGGTACATCACCGCCACGCGGTCGCTGATATGTCGGACCACGGAAAGATCGTGGGCGATAAAAAGATAAGTGAAGCCGAACTGTTCCTGCAAGTCTTCGAGCAGGTTGATGATCTGCGCCTGGATGGAAACGTCCAGCGCGGAGATGGGTTCGTCGCAGATGATGAAGGAGGGCTGGAGGGCCAGCGCGCGCGCCACGCCAATGCGCTGGCGCTGCCCGCCGGAGAATTCGTGCGGATAGCGGCTGGCGAACGAGGGGTTGAGCTTGACCACATCGAGGAGATGTTCGACGCGCTCACGGATCTCTTTGCCGGTGACGGCGTTGTGGACCATGAGCGGCTCGCCGACGATCTGCTCGACGGTCATGCGCGGATTAAGGCTGGCGTAGGGATCCTGGAAGATCATTTGCATCTTGCGCCGCATCTGCCGCATCTCTTCGCCCTTCAAATGGACCAGGTCTTTGTCTTCGAAATGGACTTTTCCGGCCGTGGGTTTGTATAGTTGAAGGACCGTGCGGGCCACCGTAGACTTGCCGCATCCCGATTCGCCCACCAGGCCGAGCGTCTCGCCGCGGTAGACTTCAAAGCTGATCTCGTCCACCGCGCGCACCGCTCCCACCTGGCGCTGGAATACGCCGCGATAGATCGGGAAGTGCATCTTCAGGTCTTCGACTCGAAGCAGGACTTCGCTATTGGCGCTCATGAGCGGGGCCTCCCGGTTTTGGTGTCCACCCAACAGGCAACGCGATGTTCGGGTGTGATCGATTCGAGGGCGGGATTTTCCTTCCAACAACGTTCTAACGCCCATTTACAGCGCGGCGCGAACGGGCACGCGTGCGGCTTCTGATAAAGCACCGGAGGCAGCCCCTCGATGGAGAACAGCCTGTCGTGCTGCTTTGCGTCCACGCGGGGCAGGCTGCCCAGCAAGCCGATCGTGTAGGGATGCGAAGGGTTGGCGTAAAGTTCCCCCACCGAGGCTTCTTCGATAATAAAGCCGCCATACATGACCACCACGCGGTGCGCCAGTCCGGCCACCACGCCCAGGTCGTGCGTGATCCAAATGACAGCCATGCCCAGTTCCTGGCGCAAGCGCTTCACCAGGTCGGTGATCTGGGCCTGGATGGTCACATCCAGCGCGGTCGTGGGTTCGTCCGCGATCAAGATCTGCGGGCTGCAGGAAAGCGCCATGGCGATCATCACGCGCTGGCGCATACCGCCGGAATATTGGTGAGGGTAATCCTTCAAGCGCTCCATCGCATTGGGAATGCCCACCATACCCAGTAATTCGGCCGCGCGTGTTTCCGCCTGTTTCTTCGTCATGCCGAGGTGCAGCGCCAGCGGCTCCGTCAATTGCTTGCCGATGGTCAGCACTGGGTTTAACGAGGTCATCGGGTCCTGAAACACAATGCTGATCTGGGACCCGCGCACGTGGCGGATTTCTTCATTGGTCATTTTGAGCAGGTCATGCCCGGCGAATTTGGCCGTCCCGGCAACCACCCTGCCGGGCGGGTTTGGGATCAGTCCCAGCACGGAAAGCATGGTGACGCTTTTTCCGCACCCGCTTTCGCCGACCACTCCCAGGGTCTCCCCCTCTTTCAGCCCAAATGAAACGCCGTTAACTGCATGGACCGTCCCATCCGGAGTTTTGAACACAGTCTCCAGGCCTTGCACATCTAGAATGGTATCAGGCATTAGCAAGATCCTTTTGTGTTGTAGGATAAAAAAGCCTTTGGGTTCAAACCAATGGGGGAATTATACCCAAATATCAAAGCGAGTCAACCGACGGACGGGAAGCGGCGGCCTCCCGGTCAAGGACGTCATCGGGTTGTGTTAGAATTTCTCACCATGAAAGAACGGCCGCTCCTCGTGTTGGCGTCCAACTCGCCGCGCCGCAGGGAATTGATCGCCCTCGTCGGCCTCCCCTTCGAGACCATCGTCCCGGATGTGGACGAAAGCCTCCTCCCCGGCGAAGCGCCGCGCGACTACGTCCGCCGCCTCGCCGTGACGAAGGCGCGGGCCGCGTCGCCGCGGGCGGACGCGTCGCAGATCGTCCTCGCCGCGGATACCGCCGTCGTGGACGGAGACGCGGTTTTGGGCAAGCCCGCCGACCCGTCGGACGCGACGCGGATGCTGCGTCAGCTGCGCGGGCGCGTCCACCAGGTCTTCACCGGCATCGCCGTCCTGCGCGTCCGCGACGGGAGTCTCGCCGCGGATGTGTGCGTGACCGATGTGCCGATGCGCGCCTATGGCGACGACGAGATCGAAGCCTACGTGCGGACCGGCGACCCGCTCGACAAGGCCGGCGCGTACGCCATCCAGCATCCGCGCTTCCAGCCCGTCGCTTCGATGAGCGGCTGCTACGCCAGCGTGATGGGACTGCCCCTGTGTCACGCCGCGCGCCTGCTCTCGCAAATGGAGGCCGCGCCGCGCGCGGATGTCCCGTCCAATTGCCAGTCATTCTTAAAATACAACTGTCCCGTTTACGAGGAAATTCTCGCTCCCCAACGCGCGGAGTGAAAGAGGAACGAATGAAAAAATTCCATTTCGGCGTCGCGCTCGCGCTTCTGTTTCTGGCTGGCTGTTCCAGCGGGGGCAAATTAGGCGGCTCGCTTTTCCCCACGTCCACACCCCTGCCCACCGCCATCGCGCGCGTCACGCACGCGCCCGACGCCGCGCCGGTCGTTACCGCGTTTTTGGAATCCTTAAAAAATGGGGATTACGCCTCCATGTACGCCCTGCTCGACTCGGCCTCGCAGGCCGCCATCACGCAGGACGACTTTACCGCGCGCTACCGCGAGACTCTGAACACCCTCAGCGCGTCCACCCTGGACTTTGAAGCGGGCGCGGCCGCGACCGGCCCCGCCGCCGCCCAGGTCCCCTTCCGCGTCACCTACCATTCCGCCCTGGCCGGAGACATCGCCCGCGACATGACCGCCCGCCTCGTCCGCGCAGAGGACGGGTGGCGCGTCCAATGGGACGAGGGGATGATCCTGCCCGAACTGGCGGGAGGCAACCGCCTCGCGCTGGACTGCAAAGCGCCCGCCCGCGGCGACATCTTCGACCGCAACGGCGAGCCGCTCGTCTCGCAGATGGAAGCCATCGCCCTCGGCGTGGACACCGGCAACGTCAACTTCGACCGTCTCTTCGATCTCACCAAAGAACTCTGGCAGGTGACGGGCGTCAACCCCGAAACGCTCAACAACAAGATCGTCGCCTCGGGGCCCGGCTGGTACATCCCCGTCGGCACGACTTCGCGCGAGGAGGGAGCGCGGCTGCTCGGCATGCAATTCAGCGGGCTGGTGGTCAATCCCTACCAGACGCGCTACTACCACAACAGCGGCATCGCCTCGCAAACCATCGGCTACACGTTGAGCATCTCTCCTGAAAACCTGGACGCCTACAAACGCCAGGGCTACTGCGGCAACGAACGCGTCGGCTGGATCGGCGTGGAAAAGGCGGAGGAAAGTTACCTGGCCGGCGAACACGGCGGCTCGCTGTACGTCGTCAACCCGCAGGGACAGATCGTCACGGACCTGGCGCAGAAAAAAGAGAAGCCCTCCAGCAACGTCTATTTGACGCTGGACAAAAACCTGCAACTCTACGCCGAACAGGCGCTGGCGAACTTCACCGGCGCGGTAGTCGTCATGGAGCGCGACAGCGGCCGCGTGCTGGCGCTGGCCTCCTCGCCCGGCTTCGATCCCAACCTGTTCGACCCGCAAAACTACAACAACGGCGAGCTGCTGCCCGCCCTGCTCAACAACCCCGACCGCCCCATGTATAACCGCGCCACGCAGGGACAGTATCCGCTTGGCTCGGTCTTCAAGGTCATCACCTTCTCCGCCGGCCTCGAAAGCGGACTCTACCTGCCCGAGACGACCTACGACTGCCAGTACGACTTCACCGAACTACAGGACCGCACCCTCCACGACTGGACATGGGACCACTGCCAGACCCGCCAGCGGGCCGGCCTGTTTTGCAACACCAGCGACAGCACACCTTCCGGCGTCATCACCCTGCAGCAGGGACTCATGCGCTCGTGCAATCCCTACTTCTGGCACATCGGCCTCGACCTCTACAACAACAACCGCAGCGGCGACATCGCAAAGATGTCGCGCGCCTTCGGGCTGGGTTCCCTCACCGGCATCGTCGGCGTGGAGGAAGAGCCGGGACAGATCCTCGATCCCGCCACCGAACTCGAAGCCGCCAACCAGTCCATCGGCCAGGGCGACGTGCTGGTGACGCCGCTGCAAGTGGCGCGCTTCATGGCCGCCATCGGCAACGGAGGCACGCTCTACCGTCCGCAATTGATCGAGAAGATCGTCGGCCCAAACGGGGAAACCCTCCAAACGTTCGCGCCCGACCCAAAGGGGACTCTCCCCATCCAGCCCGACCGTCTCAAGGCCCTGCAAGAGGCCATGACGTGGGTCGTCACCAACCCGCGCGGCACGGCCTACTTCCGCCTGACGCGCAACGGCAACCTGACCGTCCCCGTGGCGGGCAAGACCGGCACCGCCGAGTCGAACATCCCCGGTCTGCCGCACGCCTGGTTCGCGGGCTACAGTTACAACAACTTCAACGGCAAGCCCGATATCGCCGTGGCCGTCATCTCCGAATACGTGGGCGAAGGCTCCGACTACGCCGCGCCCATCTTCCTCTATATGATCGAATCCTACTTCTACGACCGGCCGCTGCACACCACCACCTGGTTCGGCCCCATCGGCGGCCCGGCCCTCTTCACCCCCACGCCCTTCGGCGGCATCCCCACAAAGACGCCGAGGCCGTGACCAGATAATTCCCGCCATGACCGACTTCCTTTCGGGACTCATCGTCCGCGCCCAATCCGGTTTCTTCACCGTGGAGACCGGGGAGGGCGCGGTCGTTTGCGGGCTGCGCGGACGCATCAAACGCGGACCCCGGACCGGCGACCTCGCCGCGGTGGGCGACCGCGTCCGCGTCAGGCGCCTCGCCGACGGGTCCGGCGTGATCGAGGAGGTGGAGCCGCGCCGGCGCGCCATCGTCCGCCTCGACCCGCGTCCGCTGGGAGTCTATCAACAGATCCTGCTCGCCAACCCCGACCAGGCCGTCTTCGTCTTCGCCTGCGCGCAGCCGCGTCCCCGCTTGCGGATGCTCGACCGCTTCCTCGTCATCGCGGAGAAGCAGCGCATCCCCGCCGTCGTCGTCGCCAACAAAATTGACCTGGCAGACGATCCGCGAAAGATTTTCGGCATGTACGAAGACATCGGCTACCGCGTGATCTACCTCTCCGCCAAGACCGCCGCGGGCATGGACGAACTGCGCGCCGTCCTCGCGGATAAGATCAGCGCGCTGGCCGGGCCGAGCGGCGCGGGGAAGTCGTCCCTGCTCAACGCTTTGCAGCCTGGTTTGGGCCTGGCGGTGAACGAGGTCAGCGCGGCGATGGGCAAGGGCAAACACACCACCGTGACGCGGCAACTGATTCCCCTGCCCGGCGGCGGTTACGTGGCCGATACGCCCGGCTGGAAATCCCTCGCGCTGTGGGACACCGAACCCGAGGAGATGGACGCCTACTTTCCCGAACTCGCGCCGCTCGTAGCCGAATGTCAGTTCAGCGATTGCACCCACGAACACGAACCCGGCTGCGCCGTCCGCGCCGCGCTGGAGGCGGGGAAGATCTATCCCGAACGGTACGAATCATATTTAAGGTTGAGAGCGGGACAAGAATAGCATTTACGATTTCGGCTTTACGCTTTACGATTGACCGAACTGATGACTGATCACTGATAACTGATCACTGATAACTGATAATTGATGACTGATCACTGATAACTGATAATTGATGACTGATCACCGATGACCAACAACTGGAACCTCCTCGGAAACGCCTGGGCTGTGGACATGCTCCGCCGTCACGTCGCGGCTGGCGAGGCGCGCCACGCCTATCTCTTCCTCGGTCCGCCCGGCGTGGGACGGCGCACGCTGGCGCTGCGGTTCGCGCAAGCCTTGAACTGCGCCAACCCGCCCGCGCCCGGCGAGTTCTGCGGCGAGTGCCGCGACTGCCGGGAGATCGCCGCGCGGCGTCACCCCGACCTGAGCGTCGTCGAGCCGACCGTCCTCAATCCCGACAACCGCAAAGAGTTGATCCCGGCGCGTTACGGCGAGATCCGCATCTCGCAGATTCGCGAACTGCAAAGGCTGATCAACCTGAAACCGTTCCAGGCCCGCTGGCGCGTCGTCGTCTGCGAGCGGTTCAACCAGGCCAACATCGAAGCCTCGAATGCCTTCCTTAAAACCCTCGAAGAGCCGCCCGCGCATGTCATCATCCTGCTGACAGCCGACAACCCCGAATCGCTGCTGCCGACCATCGTCTCGCGTTGCGAGGCGCTGCGCCTCCGTCCGCTCCCCATCGAGGCCATGAAGCGGGAACTGGAAAACCGAGGCGTGGAAAGCGGCCAGGCGGAACTGATCGCGCACGTCAGCGGCGGACGTCCCGGCTACGCCCTCCAACTCGCCGAGGACAAATCCCTGCTCGAATTCCGCCGCCAAAAGCTGGACGACCTGGTCCGCCTCGTCTCGGCGGCGCGCGTGGACAAATTCGCCTACGCCGAAAAACTCGCCAAAGACAAAGACGCCCTGCGGCAGACGCTCCTCGTCTGGGAGACCTTCTGGCGCGACGCGCTGCTCCGCGCCTCCAAAGCCGACTCGCCCGTCCTGAACGCGGACCGGCTCGAGGAGCTGGACGCGCAGGCGGCGCGGCTTGGCCTGACGGGAACGCGTCGCCGCGTGACCGAGGCCGGGCGCGCCCTCCGACAGGCGGAGCGCAACGTCAACGCGCGGCTGCTATTGGAAGTCCTGTTGATGGATTGGAATTGAAGCGGGGGAAGTCAGGCCTGGCCCGGCCGGTAGGGAATCGAATCCGCGAAGTCCGAAAGAGCCTGCGCCACGGCCTCGGGCTGTTCGAGCATCACCATGTGTCCCGCGCCGGGGAAGACGACCAGCCGCGCGGCGGGGATGCGGTCGCGTAAAAATTCCGAATACTTGACGGGGGTGAGACGGTCTTCGCCGCCACAGAGGATGAGCGTGGGGACGGCGATCTCGCCCAGGCGCGGCATCACGTCGAATTCGTTGCAGGCCAGAAAGTCGCCGTGCAAAACGGCGGGACGGATCTCCGCCATCTGGCGCGCGGCCAATTCTTTTAAGGATGAAGACGCGGAGGCCCCGAACGCAAAATCGTTGACCAGTTTGACCGCCGCCGGGAAGGTGGCTTCGCTGGCGGTGTTTTCCAAGATCTGCGGCGCCACGCGCAGGCGCGCCCCGCTGCCGACGAGTCCCAGCCCGATGACGCGCTGCGGGAAGTCGAGCGCGAGCGTGAGGGCGACGGCGCTCCCCATCGAATGACCGACGAAGACTGCGGTGTTGAAGCGGACGGCGTCGAGGAAGTCCACTACGGCGCGGGCGTAATCCGCGACAGACTGGCTCCCGATCCCGCCTGATTTGCCGTGACCGGGCAGGTCGAGCGCGAAGACGCGCTGGCCGGGCATCCGCCGGACTTGCGGAGGCCAGTGCAGGTGAGTCCCGCCCGCGCCGTGGATGAAGATCAGCGGGGGGCAGGAGACGTTTTCCGCGCCGTGAGAAAAGTGAAAGATGTTGTTGACAGGCATGGCGCAGCGGCGAGATAATATTTTGCCTTACTTCTTATGATGCAGGCGGTCCGCGGCTTCCTCGGTGAATGGGATGTAGACCTGGACGCGCGTCCCCTTGCCCGGAGCCGAGTCGATATTCAACAGGCCGTTCACCAGTTCGGCGCGCTCGCGCAGGTTGATCATCCCCAGGCTGCCGCGCTTGTCGTAGGCTTTGTTGATCGCGGCCACATCGAATCCGATACCGTCGTCCATCACTTCGAGCAGGGCGATGCCCGGCTCGAACTGTCCGAGGCGGACGGCGATGGTGGGGGCGTTGGCGTGCTTGCGCGCGTTGTTGACCGCCTCCTCGATGATGTAGAAAATGACGCCCTGCTTGCCCATCTCCAATTGATCGGTCACGCGGGGGTCAACGTTGACGATCACGTTCTGGCTGAACGTCTCGCGCATTTTCTCGGCCATGGCCTGCAAGGCCGCGGCCAGTCCCTGCGATTCGAGGATGAGCGGACGCAGGGTGAAGAGCATGTGACGGATCTCCTTGGTGGTGCGGTGCGCCAGTTCCTCGATCTTGACCAGTTCATCCGCCGCCGCTTTGGGATTCCGCTCCGTCATTTTGCGCGCCAGGTTGACGCGCATGGCCATGGCCGCCACAGACTGGGTCGGGCCGTCGTGCAGGTCGCGCGCCAGTTTCTTGCGCGCCTCCTCGTGGACCTCCACCATGCGGTTCTTCTCCTCCACCAGGTCCTGGTAGAGACGCGCGTTCTGGATGGCGACCACCGCCTGGCGGCCGATGATCTCCAACATACTGACGCGGTCCGGCGTGAAATAATGCGGGTCGGGATGCGCGAACAGCATCGCGCCGTAGACGTTGAACCCGCTCCGCAGGGGGAAGCAATAAGCGGAGGTGCAGGAGCGCAGGGCCACGATGCGGCTCAATTCGGGATCGTAACTGATGCTGGAGGAAAGGATGGGCTCGCCCTCGTCCACGACGTGCTTGAGCAGCCCCTCCGCGCCCAGCAGGGTCACTTTGAGGTCCGCGTTGGTGAAGCGCCGCGCCGAACCGATGCGAAGTTTATCGCCCTTGAAAAGGAGGACGGCGCTGACGAGTTTCGCGTCATCGCCCGCCTCGGGTTCAGGATTGAGCGCGGTGTAGCCCATGTCCAGGGCGGAATCGAGCACGCGCTTGTAACTGAGCGTGGCCGTCAACGTGGAGGTCAATTCGTAGATGGCGCGCAGGCGTTCGCTCTCGATGTACCACTTGCGTTCCTGCTCGCGCAGGCGCTTCTCGCGCGCCAGGTGCAGGTAATCCGACAATTTGCTCCCGAGGAAACCGAACAGCGCGCCGAGCGCCAGCGTCGCCGCCAGGGCAATCGCCAGGGGCAGGTTGAACGTCAGGGCGTGAGCCCGAAGCCACACGCTCCCAAGTTCAATGAGGGCGAACAGGCAGGCGACGATCAACGTCCCCGCAAGCTCGAAATAGACGGAGGCGGTCAGGATCGGCAGGAGCGGCATCCACACGGCCGGGCCGGAAAGTCCGCCCTGCAAAAAGAAAAAAATCGCCGCGAACACGAAGTCCACCGCCAGGCCGATTTGGCGGTGCCAGGTCATGCGCAGGTTCGTGGCCGCGAAGAAGGTCATCGCCACGTTCCAAAGCAGCAGGACGACGATCGGCCACGTCACCGCGAGCGAAAGCCCGCCGCCCAGTCCCAGCGAGACGAGGATGCCCGCCAGCGCGATCCAGCGCAGGGAGATGACGAACCAGTCGGCGATGTAGGGCGAGTCGTACGTGCGCATGGGCGTATGATACCCGAAAATCCTTAAGCGAATGTTTGCAAACTGATTTCAAGAATTTTTAACCGACAAGCCCGCGAAGAACGACTCTTTGCTTCTTCGCGCTCTTCGCGGCGGCGGACTTTTCAGGCGCGAAGCTGGACGCTAAATTTCGTACCCCATTTTTTTCAGCGCGGGACCGAACCGCTCCGCCAGGACCGCCTGCTGCGCCGCGTCGTAGGCTTGACGGAAGCGCCCGATCTTGCCCTTGTAAAAGTGGAGTCCCTGCTGGTTGTCGTTCGCGCCGGGACGGTATCGCTCGATCACTTCCCGGACCTCGGGCTGGGCCCCGTCCAATTTAAGGAATTCAAGCAGACGCGCGATCTCGTTGTCGTAATCCGTCAGCAAATCCTCGTAGCGGGCGGCGAGGACGCGCTTTTCCTGCATCCACTTCTCCCAGATGCGGACGTATTCGGCGGCGAACTCCAGCGTCTTCTCGAAATCGGTCAGGTGCGAAAACGCGTTGGGACGTCCCTTCTGGATGGCGCGCTGACCGAACTCGTACGCGGAGAGCATGGCGTCGCGCGGGTCGCGGTAGATATAGGCGACCTTCAAGAGGCCGATCGCTTCCAGCAAACGGGACCAGGTCGAAGGTCCCGCGTGAGCCTTGATGACGAAGGTGTTGCCCATCAGCGCGGGGACGGTCGTCATCGCCAGCCGCCGGGCGGACAGGACTCCGATGTTGCAGTTCACTTCGGTCAGGATCTTTTGCAGGTGGTATTTCTCGCGGATGTCGCGCGCGTCGGCGGCGCCTGTGGCGGCCATCAGGTCGTGGATGACGTTGTAGTGCCAGCCCGAACCGGCGCGCGGCATTCCGACGGAAAGGACGATCATGTATGTGCCTCGGTTGCTTTGGTGTGCAGGGCGCTTTCCACCCCCGCCATGATCCCGGGAATGATCCAGATGTTCGGCGTGGCAAGCGAATCCTGGGTCACATTATACAGGCCAATCGCCAGCCACGCAAAAAGCGCGGCCACGCCGAGGAAGCGGGAAAATCCCTCGCGCCGCAAAAAGTCGAGGGAGGCCGCCAGCGTGGAAAACTGAAAGACGAAAAACAGGACGAACCCGGCCAGTCCCGTTTCGACCAGCAGGCGGACGTAGAGATTCTTCGGGTTGGGAAAGAGCCTACTCTGCGGGTTCAGCATTTTCGCCACCTCGGGGACGGTGGTGAGCGTCCAGTCGGGCAGGTTGTCGTAGATCCAGAATCCGCTGGCGCCGAGTCCCACGCCCGCGAGGGGATGTTCCTCGAAGGCGGCCAGCGCGCCCGCGGCGTAGGCGCTGCGCGCGCCCGCGTTGATGCTGGTCAGGTACTCGTTGAGATTTTCCGCGGGCGCGTCCCACAGGCGGCGGAAGTAATTTTTCTGACCGAGGAAGAACGCCGCACCGATCAGGACGCCGAGGGCGGCCGCGATCAGCGCGAGACGCGGCAGCCAGCCGCGGCGGAATCCGCCGAAGAACCAGGTCCACGCGGCGCGCAGGTGGACGCGTCCGACGAGGAGGAAGACCAGTCCCGCGACGCCGACGCCGATCAGCAATCCGCCGCGGGAGTAGGTGGCGAGAAGCGTCAGCGCGGCAAGCGCGAGGAGAGCGGGTTCCAGCCACTTCGTCCGCGTGAAGCGGACGTTCGTCAGCAGCGCGGCGAACAGGATCGGCAGGTACAGCGTCACGATCTGTCCCGCGAGCCAGGAGGGTTCGTAGGCCATCCCTGAGATTCGATTCGTGCGGATGAGTTCGCGCACCGAGAACGCCAGCTGCCAGTGCGTGACCGTCTCTTTTTCGAGCAGGGGCGTGTAAAACGTGACGGCTTGCAGGGCGCACCAGGCCAGGTCGAGGCCGAGGCCCGCGAGAATCCAGCGCATTGTGAAGCGAGCGTCGGACTCGCCGCGGTTCATCCAACTGGCGGAGAGGAAGAACGCCAGCCCGATGACGAGGGTGACCAGGGCGCGGAGGGCGCGTCCCGAATATTCCTGCCCGCGCAGGGGGATCGGGGCGATCAGGAGTCCGAGGCCGGTCGCGGCGACGACGGCGGCCGCGAAGACCGCGAGCAGGGTCACGCTCCCCGTCCACGGGAAGGGACGTTCGCGGCGGATGGATTGAATCAGTAAAAGGGGAAGAAGCAGCGCCAGCGGATAGAGCGCCAGCGGGCGGACGTAGGTGGTCTCGCCGAGGAAGGGGAACCAGCGAAAACTGGTGACGGGCAGGGACACGAGCGCCGCGGCCCATAACCAACGCGAAATACGGTGAGAAAGATCGGAAGAGGGTTGCATCGAGTTGCACGTGACAAGTTACAAGTTACAAGTTACGAGTTACGAATTACGAGTTACGAGTTGCGGCGATCTCGTGGCGCGAAAAATAAAACGGCGAACGCGCCGAGGAACCACGCCGTGAGCGTCCCCGCCAGCAGGTACGAACTGAGCGGCGCGCTTCTCCGCGCGGACAGGTCTGCGGACTGCGTGACTTCAATTCGGATGAAGGAGTTCAATCCGCTCTGCGAGTTGATGTTTGCCTGAGCCGCGTCTGCAAACGAACGCGCCCACGCGGAGGCCAAAGTCTCGGCGCGTTGGGCGTTCCTGTCGTCGGCGTAGAAACTCCAACCCGCCTCGGCGGGTTGACTGAGCCGCAGTTTCCCCTCGCGCAGCTCGCGGACGGTCGCTTTGCCGTCGGCCGCGGCGACCGCCTGCAAGACCGCGTCGGACCAGGCGATCTCCTCCAGTTTGCGCGTCTCGCGTTCGAGATAGTAGAACTGCTGACGGTCAATCTCCTGCGGCCAGGCCTCCTCGAGGTTGAAGTCCACGTTGACGACGGCGCGGGCGCGGTAGGGCGGCGGCGCGAGACGATAAACCGCCGCGCCGACGAGTCCGCCGATCAACGCGGCGAGAATCCAGAAACGCCAGGCGCGCAGGAGGCGGATCAGGTCGTCGGAAGAGGGAGGGGAGAAGAGGAGGGACATGGGGGGCAGTGTTCAGTGTTCAGTGGCGATGCGGAGAAAGGTCAATCTCCAATCACCAATTACCAATCTCTAATCACCAATTACCAATCACCAAATTATACGCCAAGCCTTTTTCTGAATCTCCAGTTCCACAGCGGGGCGATGAGTTTGCGGACGTAATACTTCGCCACGATGGGCGCGAAGAACGAGCCGCCGTCGCGGTAGTGGACGCGCAGCATCTCGGGCCAGCAGCGGTCGTCGGCGGCGACGGTCTTGCCCGAGGCGTGGATGCGGAAATTCGCCCACGTCTGCCCCGCGAGATAGCGCAGTTCGGCGCGCGCGGCGATGCGCGTCCACAGGTCGTAATCCATCGCGAAATAGAACGACGGGTCGAGCGGGCCGACCTGCTTCCACAATTCGGCGCGGAAGAACATCGTCTGCTGCGGGATGTGGACGTAGCCGCGGCGCAGGCGCGGCAGGTCCGTCTGCGCGGCGGGAAATTTGCCGATGACGCGTCCCTGCTCGTTGATGTAGTTGCAGTCCGCGTAGACCATTCCCACTTCGGGATGATCCTTCAAAAACAACACAGCCTGTCCAATGGCGCGCGGCTCGTACGTATCGTCCGAATTGATCCACGCGAAGATCTGTCCCGACGCGCGCGCGAATCCCTTGTTGATCGCGTCGGTCTGCCCGCGGTCCTTCTCGCTCACCCACCAGGCGAGTTTGTCGGAATATTTTTTAATGATGTCCGCGCTGCCGTCCGTCGAGCCGCCGTCCACAATAATGTATTCGATGCGCGGATAATCCTGCGAAAGCGCCGACTGGATCGTGGCTTCCAAAAACCGCGCCTGGTTGAACGACGGCGTCACAATCGAAACGGTGGGCAACGCGGCAGGCTTCATCTCACTCCCATTTCACGTCGGCGTAAAAAAGGCTGGCCGCGTCCTCGGTCAACTCGCGGACGCGCGCGGCTTCGTCCGCGCTCAAACGCTTCTTCCAATTATCGAGATTGGCGCGGCTGTCCAATTTGACGGAGTGGACTTTGCGACTCGACAACTCCGCGGGATTCTCCCCGCTCGACGACTTTCGGATCGTCTCCTGGATCCGCGCGGGGTACGCCAACCCGAGCGACTCAAACACCCGCGCGAATCCCGCGACGGGATCGCGCGACAAGTCCTCGTGCCGCACGATGACGATGGACGAATCCCGCGCCGCGTACTCATGGACGACGCGGTAGACCATCCGCCACAGCAGCGCGGCCTGGCCGAGGACGTCACCGGGACGCGTCCGCTCCATGTCCGCGCGGAAGGGTTCGAGATGGTCGCGCATCAACAGGGGCTGGTCGAGCAGGTCTTTGAAGTCGAAGGGCCAGTTCAATTTTTTGAGACTGCTGGCAAACGCGGCGGGGTGACGGACCGTCACGACGACGCGGCAGTCCAGGCGTTCGACAAACCACGGGATGGAGAAAACCGCGAACGGGTCTTTGAGCAGCGCGGGCTGGCGCGCGATCCGTCCGCGCAGGAAGATGCCGAGGTCGCGTCCCATGCGGAGGAAGTCTTTCCGCGAGCGGAGCGATTTCAACTCGGCGGACAATCCATACCGAAGCGCGAGAGTCTTTTGAAACGCGGGGAGGTACTCGGCTTCGTTTTCGCGCGTGATGTACTGATACCACCTGCGGACGGGCGCGCCCATCACCCCGAGCCGATGCTGCACATTGAGAGGCTCGCTGACGTAGGCATATCCGCCCGCGGACAGCATCTTGCCGACCCAGGTTGTGCCAGTGCGGTGCGCGCCAGTGACGAGGAGGGGTTGGTTGGTCATGGTGAAAATGCGGTGCACAGATTACACGGATAAGAGAGATTTACACGGATTTAAAAAAACCGTGAAATCCGTGTACAAACAATCACGGGCTCTCTTGCGAGGCGGAGATGGAATCCACGCCGTAGACGATGGCCGCGCAGTAGTTGATCCAGTGACCGGGACGCGGGCCGAGATCGTTGACGCCCGCCACGCCGGGCAAGCCAAACGTGACGATGTCCCTCTCGCCCGAGGCGGCGAGAGAGCGTATCTGCGCGTCGCGCGCGTCCCACTGCGCGGCGTAATGCTGGTATTGCGGGATCAACTTGTAGTTGTTGCGGATCGTCCACAGCGGATACAGCGCGAGGACGAACAGCGCCAGGGCGACGAGAGCCGCCGACCCGCGCGGCTGGGGCAGGCGCGTCGCGAACAATCCGAGCAGCCCGCCGAACGTCAGGGCGGACGCGGCGAGGAGGACGTGCGCCGGGAAGCGGACGCGGTCAACGGGAAAGGATTGTCCGTACGCGCTGGGCGCGAAGGCCGCAACGATCAGGACGTAGGTCAGCAGCGGGACCAGGATCAGTCCCAGCCAGGCGCGGCGCGGCAGGGTAACTTCGTCCGAGCGAAAATGGCAATACGCGAGCGCCGCGCCCGCGAGGAGCGTGAATCCGAGCGGAAGTTTGAGCAGGCGGACGGCTTCCGAAAGGAACTGCACCGCGTAGGTGAGCGAGCGCGCGACGACATCCAGCATGGACGGCGCGGCCGCGGCGTCGAGGCGGATGGCGTTGGCGGGCGTGACCAGCATCCCGATCATCGCCAGCAGCGCGCCCGCCAGCGTCGCGGAGACGAGGACGAGGGCGGCGGCGCGGGTCGGCGTTTTGTTCCAGAGAAAGTTGGCGGCGAGCGCAAGTCCGAGAATGGAGATGTGCAGCGCGCCCGCCGTCTCGGAGAGACCGCCCGTGAAAAACGCGGCGAAGAAAAGAATGACGATTGCGGCGCGGAGCCCGGCGCGGGCGGAAAGGACGCGCGTCCCGCGCAGGATGCCCGCGAAGATGAAAGAAAAAATGACGAGCGGCAGGAAGTACGTCATCAGCCCGGGACGCCACTGCACGGACTGGAAGAGATTCGGCGCGGTGTAATACGAAACCAGCGCGACAAGTTCGGCGAGGAGGAGCCCCGTCCAAAGATCCCAGCGGAGGCAGAGCAGGCGCGCGGCCTCGTAGAGCAGCCACGTCAACCCCGCGAGCCAGAGCAGGAGGGAGAGGGCGGCGAGCAGCGCCGCGCCGCGCGGACCGAAGAGGTCGCTGAACCACGCCACAATTTCGTTGGAGAAGCGGTTCGACGTGTACCAATATTTGATGAGACTCGCCGTCAGCGGGTCGAATCCGATCAGCCGCGCCGAGATGCAGTAATCGTCGCCAGTAGGACGGATGAACGCTGCCAGCCAGACGTACGCCGCGAGCGCGGCCGCCGAGGCGAGGGCGAAGAAAATTCGCAGGATGCGGAAGGTCTTTTCAAACATGGAGTCGGGTCAAATCCGTACACGGATTCTCGCGGATAGAACCATAAAAAATCCGTGTTTGTCCGTGCAATCCGTTAAATCCGTGTACAAAAAAGAGTTAAGCTACTCTCTCATGCACACCTGGCTGAACACACAGTATAACAAACTCGGAGCGGAGGCTGGGACGATCTCCCCCCAACGCGAACCTCCCCCGCTCAAGGCGAGGGAGGCTGGTTTGGCTTACTTGATCCCGTACGTTACGCTGACGGTCGCGGTGATGGTCATCTGCCCGGGTTCGATCGGCACATTGGCCTGGACGGGCGAGCCGCCTCCGCCGCCGCGTCCGAACTCGGCATAGACATAGGGCGTCGAGTCGGCATAGGAGATGTTGGTGATCTCCATGAGCGACACGTTCGCCAGCCCGGCCAGTTCCTGCGCCTGCTCCTGGGCGTTTTTCATAGCCACAGCGCGGGCTTCCTTCATGGCCGCAGTCTTATCCGCCAGGTCGAACTGGATGCTATTGATGGTGTTCGCGCCCGCCTGGACGAGCGTATCGAGCAGGCTGCCGATCTTGGTCAGGTCGCGCACCGTCACATAGACGGTGTTATCCACGGCATAGTTCTTCTCGCCGGTGGGACTCCCAGTGGCGGGGTCATAGCGGTCAATCGGCCAGATGCTGAAATTGCTGGTATGAATGTCCTTCGCGTCCACGCCCCACTTCTTGAGCGCGTCGATCACCTTCGCGGTCTGAGCGTTATTCTCCGACACCGCGTCGGCGGCGGTCGGATTCTCGGTGTGGACGCCGACATAAATGTAGGCGATATCAGGCTTGATGAACGCCTGCCCGGTTCCGGTCACGCTCAAAACGCGCTCAGCAGCCGCGGGGACGACAGCCGCCGGCCCGCAGGCGCTCAACGCCAGGGCCGCCAGCAGGATCACAAAAACGAACAAAGATTTGATACGCATTTTCACTCCTTGTGAATTCCAATTTCACGACTCAAGACGCCGCCAGGCAAAAAAAGTTCCCGCTTGAATTTTTCCAATTTTGTCGGTACAATCCTGATACATTTGTTCTATTCAGAATCGCCATGCCGATCAACTTCCAGGAAGTCTACGCGCATATTCGCGAAATCGGACTGGGCGCGCGCCAACGCAGGCAGGCCCTCGACGAACGCCGCGCCCTCGCCCGTCAACTGATCGAGGCGTTCGACGGCGAACTGGACCTCCTGCGCGCCAAAGTGGACGCGGCCAAAGCGGCCGACGCGAACCTCCGCTGCGCCGTCCCGCTGACCGAGCCGCTCGCATCCTCCCACCCTCTGCCGGGCGCGGCCATAGACGCGGTCCTCCTCGCCGCGGACGGGTCCCAGATCCTCCCCGACCGGCACGCGGCCGTCCAATTCGGCCTCGTCAACGTCGGCGCCATCGTGATGAAGTCGAACTCCGGCGCGCCCCCGCAGGTCCACACCGAAAGCCGCCTGCTCTTCGACCACGAACTCTACACAGAGACCGGCTCGGTCACGCAGGACGACATCGAGTTCAGCCGCGACATCGCCGAGCGGAAAAAACTGCTCGAACTGGCGAAAGACCACACGGGGACGCTCATCGCGCTCACCGACGGTCCCGTCGAAATCTGGGGAGCGAAAAGCGCGGACGAGGGGGAATACCAGCGGACGTTGACCGAGCACAAATCCATTCTGTCCCAATTGCAAAGCCGCGGGGCGATTGTGGCTGGCTACGTGGACAAACCTGGCGCGGACCTGCTCGTCCGCCTGCTCGAACTGACGCGCCTCGACCCCGACCAAATGAAGGACGTCCGCCGCCAACATCCCCTGCGCGGCGTGACCGACCGCTGGATCTTCAGCGGGATCCTGAAAAGCCGCGAGCGTTCGGCAGTGTTCGCGCTCCAATCCAGTTCGCGCGTCCGCTACACGGGAAGTTTGAGCCTGCACTTCTTCTATCTTAACGTCGGCGGCGAGAGACATCCCTCGATCGTGCGCGTGGAAATCCCCGAATGGGTGGCGAAGGACGAGTCGAAACTGGACCTGTTGCACGCGGCGTTGATCCAGCAATGTCAGGCCATGGGGGCGCGGCCCTATCCGTATATTTTGCACCGCGCGCACGAGATCGCGGTCGTTTCGTTCGAGGAGAAGCGGCAGATCGAGCAAATGCTTCAGGCCGAGCAATTGAGAAACGACGAAGAGTTGGATTCCATTTCCGCAAAGCAATCGGCCAAAAATCTGGCTGGAAGGACGAGGTCGAAATGACGCATGAAATCATCGGTCATCTATTGAGCGCGGGGACGACCCAATTCACGGTCGGGTGTTCCGTTTCGCAGTTGAACGTCCCCTCCTTCGGGGCGTTGGTGCGCGCCCCGCTGGGCGAGGGCTATCAGGTCTACGGGCTGATCCACGACATCCATATTGACGACGACGGGCTGGTGCGTCAACTCGTCACGGCGGACAACGTCAGCGAGGAGGTGATGCGCGACAACCGCGAGCGGAGGATCGTGCCAGTCGAGATGTCCGTGCTGGCGGTGGGATATGAGCAGGATGGCAGGATCTTCCACCTGCTCCCGCCGCGTCCGCCGCTGAGTTTGGACGTGATCTATCTGTGCGACAGGAAGGACACGGCGCGCTTCACGGAGCGGTTCGGATATTTCCGTCACATATTGAACGCGAAAGACCTGCCCATCGGCGAAGTGTTGGCCGCGCATATCCAGCAGGCGCAGTCCGCGCGCGAGGACAAATCCTGGAAGGATCGGGCGACGCAGGAAGCGATCACGCTGCTGCGGGACGATTATCCGACGCTGATGGCGGTGCTGGGCGCGTTGGGAGAAGTGGTTTAAAACCTTTAAACACGAAGGCGCACGAAGGCGACGAAGGTTGGTTGTGTGATGGATGAGAGACGTTTGCTCCGAGTTTGATTGAGGATGATTTTGGTGAAGGAAAAGCAAGACCTTTAAACACGAAGGGTCACGGAGGCGACGAAGGTTGGTTGTGTGATGGATGAGAGTTTTCGAACTGATGTTGGTTGAGGTTGATTCAGGCGAAAGGAGAGATGCGAGATGACGAATCCGCCAAAGAAGATCTATCTCCCTGTTGATTATGAGGTGGAGAAGATTGGAAAGGTTGTTTTGGACGCAGCGTACAAGGTTCACACGGCGCTGGGACCTGGGCTGCTCGAATCGGCGTATCAAACTGCCGTGAAGTATGTGATCGAAAAAGGCGGCGTTCTCGTCGAAACGGAAGTCAAATTGCCGATCATGTTCGACGGGCTGAAAATCGAATCCGCCTTTCGGTTGGATATGCTCGTTGCAAAATGCGTCATCGTGGAGTTCAAAGCCGTTGAAACCATGCACCCAATTTACGAGACCCAAATAATGACCTATCTGCGCCTGAGTGGACTCCGTCTTGGTTTCCTCATCAACTTCAACGTCCGTCATCTCAAAGACGGCATCAAGCGAATCGTCGTCTAGCCCGCCCAACAACAAAAGGAATCAAAGACGCTCTCCCTTCCCTCATCCCCCCTTTGTCGCCTTTGTGTTCCTTCGTGTTAAAAAGGTTTTCCCAACACACTCACCCAGCAACAAAAGGAACCAAAGACGCTCTCCCTTCTCTCCCCCCCTTTGTCGCCTTTGTGTTCCTTCGTGTTAAAAAGGTTTTCCCAACACACTCACCCAGCAACAAAAGGGATTACCTCCTCTCTCTCACCTCCCTTTGTCTCCTTCGCGTTTAGAAAGAGGTATTCATGGAAAACAGAACCCAAATCGGCTATCTCGTCGGCGGCGGGTTGAAAGAAAACTTCCGCGTGCGGCTCACCGTCTCCCCGCAGGAGATTCAGGAGGGCGCGTTCGTCGTCATCCGCAGCGGGGACTGGAACTACTACGGCATCGTGACCGACATCCAACTCGGCGCGACGGACCCGCGTTTCGCGGACGAGCAGACCGAGGTCCGCTTCCCGCCGCAGATCGCGCAGGCGCTGCACGGACAGACGCTCTTCGCCAACCTCGAAGTGTTGCCCAACCTGATGCTGGAGATCGGTCCCGAGACTGGGACGGCGGAGTACAAGCAGTGGCGCGGCAAAATAGACGCGGGGCTGGCAGAGGCGCCGCGCATCCTGCCCGTCAAGAACGTGCCGCCGCATCACGCCGCGGTCTATCTGGCGGGCGAGGGCGACATCGCCGAGATATTCGGCAAGCCCGATGCGGACGGCAACTTCGTCATCGGGTACACGCGCGAGCAGGGACATCCCGTCTGCGTCAACCTCGACAGGTTCGTGCAGAGATCGTCGGGCGTGTTCGGCGCGACGGGGACGGGCAAATCGTTCCTCACGCGGATGATCCTCGCGGGGTTGATGCACCACAACGCCGCGTCCGTGCTGACGCTGGACATGCACAACGAGTACGGCTACGACGACGTCGCCTCGGACACGAAAAAAGCCGTGACGGGACTGAAGACCAAGTTCAAGTCACGCGTGAACGTGGTGGGATTAGGCGCGGGCGCGACCATCCGAGGTCAAGTCCCCGATTTCAATTTGGAGATCGCGATGTCGGATATTTCCTCCAGCGACATCGAGATGTTGACGCGCGAGTTGAATCTCAAAGAAACCACGCCGACCACGTTGAACGCGCTGTGGACGTCGTTCCGCGAGGAGTGGTTCAAACGCTTTAAAGAGATGAACCGCGAGGAAGTAGAGATCGCCGACGAGAAGGGAAAGACGCGGCGCGTCCCGCGTCCCGACAGCGTCGCGGCGTGGGCGGACGCGAACGGCGTCAATGTGACGGCGGCGGAGGCGCTGCACGATAAACTGCGTCGGCTGTTCAACAAGAGTTACATCGTGGAGAAACCCGCCGCGGACAGCGTGCTGGAAATCATCCGCGCGCTCGAAGGCGGGAGGCACGTCATCCTGTCGTTCGGCGAAAACGAAAGCGACCTGGACTACCTGCTGGTCTCGAATTTGCTGACGCGCAAAATCCGCAGCGCGTGGGAGCGGAAGACCAACGAGTTCCGATCTCGCGGCGTCAACTTAGCGCAAGAGCCGCGTCCGCTCATCATCGTGGTGGAGGAGGCGCACAAACTGCTCAACCGCGAGATGGCCGCGCAGACCACGTTCGCCACTATCGCGCGCGAACTGCGCAAGTATTACGTCACCCTGCTGATCGTTGACCAGCGCCCGTCGCAGATTTACGACGAGGTGATGTCGCAGTTGGGGACGCGCATTTCAGGCTGGCTCGGGGACGAGGACGACATCCACGCCGCGCTCTCGGGTCTTTCGGGACGCGACGCCCTGCGCGGCATGTTGGCGCGACTCCAGCCGAAGGAGGAAGTGCTCCTGCTCGGTTGGGGAGTCCCGATGCCGCTGCCCGTGCGGTCGAGGCGCTACGATGAGAAGTTTTGGAAGGAGTTGCTGGGAAAGAGCAAGTCCGAGGCGCAGAGTTTGAAGGAGTTGGGGTTCTAATTTCCTCGAGATACGGATTTTTAATTCTTCAAGGGATTTTCTTTCGTTGACTCCGCGAAGCGCCCTGTGGGTCGTGATCCTTTGTGTTAATAAAGAGATTTTCCAAAGATATCAGTACATCTTTCCCAAAATGACAGTACATCTTCCCCAAAACATCTAAATGTCTTTCCCAACGAGTCTAGACCCGTTCCCAAACCTTCCTAGAGAGGATCCCAAACCTTCCTAGAAAGGATCTCAATCCTTCCTGGGAAGGTTTTAAATCCTTCATGGGAAGGATTTTTGGGCGGTTTTCGGCGGAAAAGGGCGCAAAATCGTGACTTTCCCAGGCTAATGTCAGACAAATCCGCCAAACCGCAAACTATTATCCGCCGTTCACGTTCTTTTCAGGGACAATTAAAGTCCACATGTAGAATAAAGGGTGCATTCTCCTTACAAACCCCGAATGGCTCGTGGCAGGCCAAACGGGGTTTGGGTTTTAAAAGCCACTGACCGCGCGCCGCCGAAACCCCAGCCTTTTTCGGTGTACAATCCCGCCATGAATCAACCCACCCTTGCCGACATCGAATCCCTCGCCCGCGCTGCGGGCAAAATCCTGCGCGACGGCTACGACCAGGAACACGACATCCAATTCAAAGGCGTGATAGACCTCGTCACCGAGATTGACCGTCAATCCGAAGCCTTCCTGCTGGACGAGATCTCGCGCCGCTGGCCCGAAAGCCGCGTCCTCGCGGAGGAAAGCGGCGAAAGCGGGGACGGCCGCCTGCGCTGGTACGTGGACCCGCTCGACGGCACCGTCAACTACGCCCACGGCGTGCCCATCTTCTGCGTGTCCATCGCCTGCGCCTGGGACGGGACCACGCGCCTCGCGGCGGTCTACGACCCGATGCGCGACGAAATGTTCAGCGCCGAACGGGGACGCGGCTCCCGTCTGAACGGCCGCCCGCTGCGCGTCTCGCGCGCCGCCGAACTTCAACAGTCCCTGCTCGTGACGGGCTTCCCCTACGACACCTGGACGGCCAAAGTCAACAACCTCGAATACTTCGGACGCTTCGCGCGTCAGGCGCAGGGGGTTCGCCGCCTCGGTTCGGCCGCCCTCGACCTCTGCTACGTGGCCGCCGCCCGCTTCGACGGCTACTGGGAACTGACCCTCAAACCCTGGGACGTGGCCGCGGGCGGGCTGATCGCCGAGGAGGCTGGGGCGCTCGTCACCGACCTGCAGGGCGGCGCGGACTACCTCTCCCCGCCTCAATCCGTCCTGGCGGCTGGGCGCGCCCTGCACGAGAAGATGCTCGACGTTCTGCGCGCGCCATAGTCTCCCCGCGCATTGACGAGACGCTTTAAACAAAAATCCTCCTTTAAGGGAGGAAGGTAGTGAGCGCGGAGAGATTCGAACTCTCAACCAATGGCTTAAAAGGCCACTGCTCTGCCATTGAGCTACGCGCCCGGGGGATAAGCGAACTGCATTCTATCATGTGAAATGACGAGCGTCAACGTGACGAGCGAATATGTTCTTCTCGAAGACGCTTGACAACTTGACTGATATGGAACGCGAACAGCGCGAACGCCAGCGCTTGCGGGGCGCAAGGGTTCGCAAATTCGCGGCATTCGCGCTGAAAATCCTCACACCTTGAGAAAGCCATACCCACGTAAGTTCGCGGTCTTTCAAAGCGGACAATTGCCGGGTACACTTGCCGGCAACAATCCACCTGAAGGAGACATTATGCGATTCGTCCGTTTTCAAATCGGGGAAGAACGGCCGCAATTCGGCTGGCTGCACGGCGACAAAGTTGGCCGCATCGAAGGCGACCTGTTCGGCGCGTACAAACGCTTGACCGCCGACATTCCCCTCAAGGATGTCCGCCTGCTGGCGCCGTCCACGCCGAGCAAGATCGTTTGCGTGGGACGCAACTACGTGGAACACGCCAAAGAACACGGCGCCGAGGTCCCGAAAATCCCGCTGATTTTTTTCAAGCCGCCGTCTTCGATCATCGCGCCGGGCGAGGCCATCCAACTTCCGCCGCAGTCCGCGCAGGTGGAACACGAAGCGGAAGCGGTGATCGTCGTCGGCAAACGCGGACGAAACATCACCGCCGAGGCCGCGCGCGACTTTGTGCTGGGCTACACCGTCGGCAACGACGTCACCGCCCGCGACCTGCAGCAGACCGACGGTCAGTGGACGCGCGCCAAGGGCTTCGACACATTCTGTCCCTTCGGCCCCTGGATCGACACCGACTTCGACCTGGCGGACGCGCTGATCACCTGCCGCGTCAACGGACAGATGCGCCAGCTGGCCTCCACCCGCGACATGGTCTTCGGCGTCGGCGTGCTGGTGGCCTACGTCTCCTCGGTGATGACGCTGGAGCCAGGCGACCTGATCTTCACCGGCACGCCGGCCGGCGTGAGTCCGCTCCAACCCGGCGACACGGTGGAGGCGGAGATCGAAGGGCTGGGTCTGTTGAGCAACCCGGTGCGGAGCGCCGACTGAAAAAAGGGATGAACGGAAATTTCCCGGCCGTCTCGCCGGCGCCGGCGGCGGTCGGATTGCCCCCAGATTGCCCTTGAAAAGGGCGCTATTTTCAGCCGAGTGCGGTATACTTCGCACATTGTCAACAGGGGTTTGGCTGATTCTCGATTGAGGTCATCGAACGCCTGCATTTTGTGGCCTGCACCAGGCCAACGAGGAGAATATGGAATCGAAGTTGTACGTTGGAAACCTGCCCTATTCCGCTACTGAAGAGGAATTGAAATCCCTCTTTGAACAGGCAGGCACGGTGACCTCCGTGGCGGTCATCAAAGACCGCGAATCTGGCCGTTCCAAGGGCTTTGCCTTCGTCGAGATGAGCACTGCCGAAGAGGCCCAGAAGGCCATCAGCATGTTGACCGGTCACATGCTGGGCGGACGCGACCTGCGCGTCAGCATTGCCCGTCCGCGCGAAGAGGGCGGGGGGGGAGGCGGCAGGGGCGGCCGCTCGTTCGGCAATCGCGGCGGCTACGGCAACCGCGATCGCGGAGGCGACCGGCGCCGCGACTATTAATCTCCTCCTGGCCGCGCCAAATGGACTGAAGTCCTGAAACCAGATACAAAAAAGCGTCCCCTGTGAATGAACAGGAGGCGCTTTTTTATCAGGCGCTTGCAAAAAACGCCAGCTTACGCGGATTCTCGCGGGTAGAATCATAAAAAATCAGTACTTCACAAAAGCGCTATGGGCGGTCTCCACCGTCAGATTTTCGCTAGAGAGCGCAAGTTACGCGTAGTTTTCGTGATCTACTGAAAATCCGTGCTATCCGTACAATCCGTCAAACCCGCGCGCAAAAAGGAGTTGAGAAAGGCTCTCTTACGGACGTTTTTTATCCTCACCCGGTTTTTCTCGAAAAGGGATCATCATCAGGAATCCCACCGCAATGATCGCCTCGCCGACCATGATGCCGCGCGCCTGCAGCGGCCCAAAGAACGGGCCTTCGGGTCCCAGCTGCGTCCCCATACCGAGCCAATCGGCCATGGCCGCGAACACCGAGATGACGTAGCCGGTAGCGACCAGGCGCACCCCAATATCGGCGGGGATAGTGCGTTCGCGCCCCCGCCAGAGAGCCATCAGGCCGACGTATCCGCCGAAGCAGAGAATTCCCAGCCCGAACAGCAGGGCGGAGATCTGGATGAATCCGACCGTGGGGCTTCTATCCCAGCCGAACCAGGCGGGTTTTGCTCCGACGATGAAGATGAAGAATCCAAGCAGGGTGACGCTCAATCCCAGGCGGACGCGCGCCCGCGAGGGCGTTCCCTGTGAAGACGGATCGGGGAGGGAGGCGGGGTCGGGTCGGGTCATCAGGGCAGGTTCTCCTGCAAATAATGGAGCCAGTTGCCGCCGAGGATGGCTTCCACGTCGGCGTCGCTGTATCCACGCGGCCGGAGGAGATCGGCCAGTTTTTGTAAATCGGCGACGGTGTCTATCTCTGGCGGGACGGATTGTAACCCAAATCCGCCGTCGAAGTCGGAGCCGATGCCCGCGTGACGGGCATTGCCGGCGATCTGGCAGACGTGATCAATGTGGTCGGCGAGGACCGCGAGCGGGACTTCCTCACGGCGGCTTCCGCCGGCGAGCGACCACCCAACTTTGAGAAAGGCGTTGAATGGGATGAGGCCGATCACGCCGCCGCGTTCGATCAGGCCGCGCAGGAGGCGGTCGGAGAGGTGACGGTTGCTTTCGCTGCCTTCGAGCAACGCGAGGCAATTCCCGTGCGAGGCGACGATCGGGCCGTCGTAGAAGTCGAGGGCTTCCAGCGCGGCGACCTCGTCCATGTGGCTGAGGTCGAGCGTGAACGGGAAGTCGGACATGGCCCGGAGCAGGGCGCGGCCCTCGTCGGTGAGGGGGCCGGGTTCGCGCGTCCCGCCGCAGAAACGCGTCCCCGCCCAGGCGGGACCGATGAGGCGCACGCCGAAGTCCCACCACTCGGCCAGTTCGGAGGGGCTGCGGACGCCGTCCGCGCCCTCCATCAGCGGGACGAGGCCGACGGGATGCGCGTCGGCGGGGGAATGCCAGCGGTCGAGGATCCGCTTCAAGTCCGCGCGGGAGGCGATGAGGGAGAAGCGGTCGGGGTGGGAATCGACGAGTCGGTGGTAGGTCGTCAGTTGGTCCCAGTAGAGGCGGCGGGCGGCGGCGAAGTCCGAGTCGGGGTAGAAGAGTTTTTCGTCCTCGCTCACGCGCCGGCGCGCGGGCGAGGCGAAAAGGGTGGCGAAGACGACGGCGACGCGGCCGCGCTGGTAGTCGGGCCAGCCGAGCAGGGTGTCGCCGTTTTGTTCGACGGCGGGGGAACCGGCTTCGAGGGCGCGCGTGTCGCGGGCGGCGCGGGTGTAGTCGCGGCCGAAGGAGAGGATGTTCCAGGCCAGGTCTTGGTGGGCGTCAACGATGATGCGCATGTGTAAAAAGAGCGCACCTTGCGGTACGCTCTTCGGATTTCAGGCTTGCGGTTCCTCGGGCGGGGCGGAGGTTTCTTTCTCTACGGGCGGGGCAGGAGCCTCTTCACTCTCAACCGGCGCGGGAGTTTCCTCTTCTACGGGCGGGGCGGAGGCTTCCTCCGCTTTTTTCTCCTCGGCCATCAGGAGTTTAAAGTCCTTGTCGGCGAAGGCGCCCGAGTCCACTTTGCGGAGGCTGAGGCCGATGCGGTGCTGGTCGGTGTCTATGCGGATGATGCGCAGGGTCTTGACGTCGCCGTCTTTGAGGACTTCCTTGGGATGGTCAATGCGGTGGTCGCTGACCTCGGAGATGTGGATGAGGCCTTCGAGGTCGCCCTCGATGCGGGCGAACGCGCCGAATTTGGTGAGGCGGGTGATGACGCCCTCGACGAGCTGCCCGACGCTGAATTTGGAGATCTTGGCCTGCCAGGGGTCTTCCTGCAATTGGCGGATGGACAGCCCGATGCGTCTCTTTTCGCGGTCCACATTGATGACTTTGACTTTGACTTCCTGCCCCACCTCGAGCGCTTCGCTTGGATGCTGGATGTGTTCCCAGGAAATCTCGGAAAGGTGGACGAGGCCGTCCGCGCCGTTGATGTTGACGAAGGCGCCAAACTCGGCCAGGCTAGTGACGCGGCCGGTATAGGTCCTGCCGATCTCCAGTTCGGAGATGACGCGTTCCTTGACGGACTGGCGCGATTCGGAGCCGGCGGCGCGTTCAGAGAGGATGAGGCGGCGGCGTTCGCGGTCCACTTCCACGATGCGGACGGAGATGGGATCGTTGATCATCCTGCCCCAGCGCTGTTCGGGCGTCTCGCCCACGGCGGCGGCGCGCCGCGCCGCGCCGATCTGCGAGGCGGGGACGAAGCCGCGCAGTCCGCCGACGGCGACAATCAGGCCGCCCTTGTTGAAGCCGGTGACTTTACTTTCGATGACTTCTTCTTCAGAGAGCATGCGTTCCACGTTTTCCCAGGTCATTTGCTCCTGGGCGCGCTTGAACGAAAGCACGACGTTGCCGTTGTTATCTTCGGGGCTGAGCACGTAGACCGGCACTTCCTGGCCGACGGCGAGGGCGGCGCGTTCCTCCGCGGAAAGCGCTTCCAGTTCGCGCCCAGAGACGAGGCCTTCAGACTTGGCGCCGATGCTGACAAGGATCTGGTTCGGACCGATGCTTGCAATTACGCCGCGACGGACCTCCCCCGCCTGAGGCAGTTCAACACCCGAAGATTCCTCTAACAACGTCTCCATGCTCTGGTTGTTGTGGGATTCGTTCTGGTCTGTGTGCAGGTTTGCGGCCCCCTGCCCATTGAGGGCTTCATTTGATTCCATCACGGGTGACTCCAATTAAGAAAAATGTAAGCGGATTTTACACGCGTTTTTATAAGTTGACAACCCTGCGCGTTCACCGTGTTAGTCCAAAGTAGAAATGTCCCTTTTCGCCAAAGTCAAAATGTCCCCTTCGTCAATCTCAGGCGAGACATCCGAAAGGGACATACTACCGTTGAGCGCCAAAGAACTGGATCGCCTGAACGCAATGCAACAACTGGACGAAAAGCGGATGAGCCAGAAAGAAGCCGGGCGCGGGCTATTCCCGCATGGAGCGTTCCAGCGCGGCGAGGTCCACGCGCGAGGTCAGGTCGAGACTGAGCGGCGTGACGGACACGCGGCGCTTCTTCCGCACCACGAAAGCGTCGGTGTCGTCGGATTCCTTTTCGAGGCGGAGGGCCTCGCGATATCCCACCGGCGCGGGGACGTCCCACGAGGCGCGCTCGGGTTTGAGAGGCTCATAGTATCGCTGGCGCGTAAGACGGGTCATCTCCCAGGGCGTCTCGGCGGCCGCGTCTGAAGGCACTTCCACTTTCAGCAGGTTCACGTCTTCGGGCAGGGAATTGTCCAGCAGAAAGCGGGCGAACTTCGCGGTGAACTGCGCGGCCGCGGCGAAGTCGATCTCGCGCGAGTAGGAAAGGTGATACTGCTGCTGCGTCTCCAGCGAGACGGCCAGCGACCGCACGCCCAGCGCGGCGGCTTCCAGGGCCGCGCCCACCGTCCCTGAGACGGTGACGCCCGTGCCGATGTTCTCCCCGTAGTTGATCCCCGAAACGACCAGGTCGGGACGCTGCGGCATGATCTCCAAGATGGCGTGCAGCACGGCCTGCGCCGGGCTCCCGCTCACCGCGTAGACGGTCCAGGTTTGGCCGTGGACGACGAGCGATTCGGGGGTGATGACGCCGCTCGAGGTCGAGGGGAGGCTGCGTCCCATCCCCGAAGACTGTTCGCGGGGCGCGGCGACGGTCACGTATCCCAGGGCCGAGAGCGCTTCGGCCGCGGCCCACAGCCCGGGCGATTGGATGCCGTCGTCGTTTGTCAGGAGGATTTGCGGTTTCTTCATGGCGTAAAAATAAGGAGCGGGATTCCGCTCCTCAACTGGCGCCTCTGGCGCGACTCGAACACGCGACCTTTTGGTCCGCAACCAAACGCTCTAATCCACTGAGCTACAGAGGCAAAGGCGACGGGATTTTAATGCACATTGAGAGATGGGTCAAGCCTGAATTCATGGCTTTCACAAACCGCCGTCAGACAAACCCATCGAACCGCAAAGCCCGCGAAGATCGCGAAGAAATTCGATTAAATTTCGCGTTCCTGGCGTTCTTCTCGGTGGATTTCTCCGTCGGCGTAAAAAATTTCCGATTTTGAGAAGCGCGCCGCGCGCTTGACATCCGCCCCCTTCCCCCTGATACTTGCCCAAATCCACTATCGCGAGGCAAACGATGTCCGAGAAAAGAACTGGCTACCGCGCGTTCGTGATCGTTGTGTTCTTTCTGTTCGTCCTTCTACACCAGACCGACAAATTGCTGATCGGCTCCATGCAATTGCCGGTGAGCGAGACGTTCGGGCTGAACGACCTGCAATGGGGATTTATCAATACGGGCGCCCTGATCGTGGGGACGATCTTTTATCCCATCTGGGGCTATCTGTATGACCGCTACGCCCGCGCCAAATTACTGGCGCTGGCTTCGTTCATCTGGGGCGCGACGACGTGGCTCAGTTCCATCGTGCGGACGTATCCGCAATTTTTGGCGGCGCGCTCATCCACCGGCGTTGACGATTCGTCTTATCCCGGCTTGTACAGTCTGGTGGCGGACTACTTCGGGCCGAAACTGCGCGGCCGCGTCTATGGCATCCTGCAACTGGCGCAGCCCATCGGCTACCTGCTCGGCATGATTTTGGCGTTGATGGTCGCGCCGAATCTCGACGGGCTGATCTTCCGTCTCGAAGGCTGGCGGACGATCTTCCTCTTTACCGGCCTGCTGGGAATCGCGATGGCCGCCGTCATCTACTTTGGCATCAAGGAAGCGCCGCGCGGCCAGGCCGAGGAGGAGTTCGAAGGCCAGGAGATCGGCCAGTTCCGCTTCAATTGGGCGGCGCTCAAAGACGTGATGAAGAAAAAGACCATGTGGTTCGTCTTCCTGCAAGGCTTCGCGGGCGTCTTCCCGTGGAACGTCATCACCTTCTTCTTCTTCGGCTACCTGATGACCGAGCGCGGCTACGACAACGACGCGGTCCTCCTCACGATGGGCCCCGTCGTGCTGATCCTGGCGGGCGGCTACTTCGTCGGCGGCATGTTGGGCGACTGGCTCTTCAAGCGCACGCTTAAAGGCCGCATCATCGTCTCGAGTGTGGGCGTCATCCTCGGCGCGCTCTTCCTGTTCCTCGCCATGAACACGCCCGTTGACCAGCGGACCACGTTCTTTATCCTGATGTGTCTCACCGCTTTGTTCATGCCGTTCTCCTCGCCCAACGTCACCTCCACCGTGTTCGACATCAGCCTGCCCGAGATCCGCAGTTCGGCGCAGGCTGTGGAATACTTCATCGAAAACAGCGGCGCGGCCCTCGCTCCCACTTTGGCGGGCGCCATCGCATTCTCCACCGGCAGCAAGCAGTTCGCCATCACCGTCGTCTGCATCACGGCCTGGGTCTTGTGCTTCTTCCTCTACCTCGGCGCGCTCTTCTTCGTGGAGCGCGACATCAAATCCCTGCACGCGCAACTGGCCGAACGCGCAAAAACAATATAATTTTGTAGAGCGAGATAATATCTCGCTCTATTTTTTCTTATGGACGTCATCTCTCTCGACCTCTCGAACAAAAGGCAGGCGCGGGACTTCCTCGACCTACCTTTTTCCATCTATCGGGACATCCCCCAATGGGTCCCTCCCCTGCTGACGGACGAACGCCTCCGACTTAACCCGAAGCGGTTCCCGTTCTATAAACATTCCCGCGCCGCGTTCTTTCTCGCTTACGAGGGGACGCGTCCCCTCGGCCGCATCGCCGTCCTCGACAACCGCAACTACAACGACTACAACCGCGAGGCTACTGCGTTCTTTCACCTCTTCGAGTGCGAAGACAACCTCCCCGCCGCGTCCGCCCTCTTCGAGGCGGCCTTCGCCTGGGCGCGCTCGCGCGGACTGAACAAGATCCTCGGTCCCAAAGGCTTCACGCCCCTCGACGGCTTCGGCCTGCTCGTCAAAGGCTTCGACCTCCGTCCCGCGCTTGGACTCCCGTACAATCCCGAATACTACGTCCGCCTCGTCGAAGCGCAGGGATTCGTCAACGCGGGCGAGTCCGTGTCGGGCTGCCTCGACGCGAACATCCAATTCCCGCCGCGCATCCACGAACTGGCGGAACGCGTCGCCTCCCGCCGCGGACTGCGCGTTGCGCGCTACGCGAAGCGCTCCGACCTGCGCGCCCTCGTCCCGCGCCTGAAGGAACTCTACAACAACGCCCTGCGCGATACGACTGGCAACGCCCCTCTCACTGACGACGAAGCGAAAGCGCTGGCCGACCAACTGCTCTGGTTCGCCGACCCGAAACTCATCAAGATCGTGACGAAGGACGACCAGCCGGTCGGCTTCCTGTTCGCCTATCCCGACATATCCGCCGCGCTCCAAAAAACGCGCGGACGTCTCCTCCCCTTCGGCTGGTGGACTCTCCTGCGCGAACTCAAACGCACGGACTTCCTCAACATCAACGGCGCGGGACTCATCCCCGAATACCGCGGCTCGGGCGGGACGGCCATCCTGTACAGCGAGATGTTCAAGTCCATCGTCGAGTCGGGACAGTTCCGCCGCGCCGAGGTCGTCCAGATCGGCGTCGAGAACGAAAACATGCAGCGCGAGATGGCAAACTTCGGCGTGGATTTCTACAAAGTCCACCGCGTCTACCAGCGCGGACTTTGACGGGGTTGGCAAAACGCCCTAACCGCATAATCTTCCAACCGCCGAATCAAAAAGCCCCCGCCGTCTCCGACGAGGGCTTACCACTTACTGATTACTGTTTACCGGCCACCCCCGCCAACGCGTCCACTTCATCCACGCGCTTCTTGAATTGACTCATATACAGATCGTAGTAGAAGCCCTTCTTCGCGAGCAATTCCTCGTGAGCGCCCTGCTCTACAATATCGCCGTGGTTCATGACGAGGATCAAATCGGCGTTGCGAATCGTGGAGAGACGGTGCGCAATGATGAACGAGGTGCGTCTACCGGAATTCATCAGGTTGTCCATCGCTTCCTGAATGAGGATCTCGGTGCGCGTGTCCACCGAGCTGGTGGCCTCGTCGAGGATCAGGATCGTCGGGTCGGCCAGGAACGCGCGCGCGATGGTCAGCAGCTGCAGCTGTCCCTGCGAGATGTTGGAAGTCTCCTCGTTGATGACCATCTGGTAACCGTCCGGCCAGGTGTGGACGAAGTGGTCCACGCGCGCGGCTTTGGCGGCGGCGATCACTTCCTCGTCCGTGGCGCCCGGCCGCCCGTAGCGGATGTTCTCCATGATCGTGCCGTTATAGAGCCAGGTGTCCTGCAACACCATGCCAAACATCTTGCGCAGGTCGTGGCGCTTGAAGTCGCGGATGTCGTGACCGTCCGCGAGGATCGCGCCGCCGTCCACGTCGTAGAAGCGCATCAGCAATTTGACCATCGTCGTCTTGCCCGCGCCGGTCGGGCCGACGATGGCGATCTTCTGGCCGGGCTCCACCTTCGCGGAGAAATCGTGGATGACGGGTTTGTCGGGGGCGTAGCCGAAGCGGACGTTCCTGAATTCGACGCGTCCCTGCGCCGCGTCCAACTTGACGGGGGAGGCGGAATCGGGCGTCTCTTCCTCCTCCTCCAGAAATTCAAAGACGCGCTCCGCGGCCGCGGCCGTCTGCTGGAGGATGTTGGAGATGTTCGCCAGCTGCATGATCGGCTGGGTGAACGAGCGCACGTACTGGATAAAGGCCTGGATATCGCCGACGGTGATGGCCCGTTTGACGGCGAGATACCCGCCGAGGATGGCGACCGCCACGTAGCCCAGGTTGCCGATGAACGACATGATCGGCATCATCAGGCCAGACAGGAACTGCGACTTCCACGCCGAGTGATAGAGATTGTCGTTCGAGACGTCGAACTTCTCGATGCTCTTCTGTTCGCCGTTGAAGGCTTTCATCACAATGTGGCCGCCGTACATCTCCTCCACGTGCCCGTTGACGTGTCCGAGATGGTCCTGCTGCTGCTTGAAATACTTCTGCGATTGGCGGACGATCAGCATCACGACCGTCATCGAAAGCGGGATGATGATCAGCGCCACCAGCGTCATCCAGAAATTGATGGACAGCATCATGATCAGCACGCCGACCACCGTCACCAGCGAGGTGATGATCTGCGTCAGGCTCTGGCTGAGGGTCTGGTTGACCGTGTCCACGTCGTTGGTGATGCGGGAAAGGACTTCGCCGTGCGTGACGCCGTCGAAATATTTCAGCGGCATGCGGTTCATCTTCTCGGAGATATCGCGGCGGAAACGATAGGCGATATCCGTCGAGACGCCGGCCATGATCCAGCCTTGAAGGTAGGCGAAGAGCGCGGAGACGAGATACAGGCCCAGCGTCCAGAGAACGACGCGGCCAATGTAGTCGAAGTCAATCCCGCCGGCGCCGTTCAACCGCGCCATCACGCCTTCGAAGAGTTTCGTGGTCGCGTTGCCGAGCATTTTCGGTCCCGCGATGTTGGCCGCGGTGGAAGCGACCGCGAAGATAAAGACGACGGCCGTCTGGAGGCGATACGAGTTGATGTATCCAGCCAGCTTGCGCATGGTGTCGCGGAAGTTGCGGGCCTTTGCGCCGGGCAGCATCGCCGCCATCGGACCGGCGATGGCGCCGCGCTGCGACTGGGGTCTTCCCTGGTGCATCATGCTAATTCCTCCTTGCTGAGCTGCGAGAGCGCGATCTCCTGGTAGGTTTGGCAATTGTCCATCAGTTCGCGGTGCGTGCCTTTGCCGACGATCCGGCCTTCGTCGAGGACGACGATCTGTTCGGCATCCTTGATGGTGGAAACGCGCTGGCTGACGACCAGCAGGGCGCTGCCGGCAGACTGTTCTTTGAAAGCCTGGCGCAGCGCCGCGTCGGTTTTGAAATCGAGCGCGGAGAAACTATCGTCGAGGATGTAGATCGGCGGCCGTTTGACGACGGCGCGCGCGATGGAGAGACGCTGCTTCTGCCCGCCCGAGACGTTCTGCCCGCCCTGGGCGATCTCTGCGGCCAGGCCTTCCGGCCGCGAGGCGACGAACTCCCTGGCCTGCGCGATCTCAAGGGCAGATTCCAGCCTTTCGGAAGAGACCTCCTCGTCCGCGTAACGCAGGTTGGATTCGATCGTGCCGGAGAACAGCGAACTTTTCTGCGGCACATAACCGATCTTGTCGCGCAGGTCGCGCTGGGTCACCTCGCGGATGTCCACGCCGTCCACGAGGATCGCGCCCTCCGTCACTTCGTAGAAGCGGGGAATCAGGTTGACGATCGTGGATTTGCCCGACCCCGTCGAACCGATAATGGCGGTCGTCTGACCGGGCTGTGCGGTGAAATTGATCCCCGACAACGCGTCGGCGTCCGCGCCGGGGTAGCGGAACGACACGTTCCGAAATTCCACCGACCCCTTGAACGGCGCCGGGAACCGCTTCGGCTCCTTCGGGTCGCGGATCTGCGGTTCGGCGGCGAGCGCCTCGTGGATGCGGTCCGCCGAAACCGAGGCGCGCGGAATGATGATGAACATCATCGAGAGGAACAGGAAGGCCATCACGATCTGCATGGCGTATTGGATGAAGGCCATCAGGTCGCCGACCTGCATGTTGGCGTTGGACACTTCGACGGCGCCGAACCAGACGACGCTGAGCATCAACACGTTCATAATGAGCATCATCACGGGCAGCATGACCACCATCACGCGGCTGACGAACAGCATGAGAGAGGTCAGGTCCTGGTTGGCCTTGTCGAAACGGTTTTCCTCGAACTTCTGCATGTTGAAGGCGCGGATGACCATCATGCCCGAAAGATGTTCGCGCGAGACCAGGTTAATGCGGTCCACCAGTTTCTGGATCAATTTAAAACGCGGCAGGGCAATCGAGAAAACGACAATGACGAGACTGATCAACATCAACACGGCCACGCCGATGAGCCACGAAAGCGGAGAATCTTTGGCGGCCACTTTGAGAATGCCGCCAATGCCGATGAGCGGCGCGTAAAACATCATGCGCACGGCCATCATCACGACCATCTGGATCTGCGTCACGTCGTTGGTGGTGCGCGTAATAAGCGAGGCGGTCGAAAATTTATCGAATTCGGCGCTGGAAAAATTCTCGACGCTGCGAAACACGTCGCGGCGGATGTCGCGCGCCATCCCAGCCGCGATCTTCGCGGACAGGAATCCCACGACGACGGTACACACGCCCGAGGCGAGCGTGAGCAGGAGCATCCAGCCGCCGACGTTCAGCAGGTAACTATTTTGCAGTTGGTTCGTGTCCAGGCCGAGGGCCTGGTATTCCTCTTTCACCGCGCCGACGGCGGCCTGCGCAACCAGCGCGTCGCCGAGGGACGCGAATTTCTCGTCCATCGAGGCGGAGATCTGTTCGCGTTGCGAAGCCGGCATTTGCGCCAGCGCGGCGAAGACATCCATGCCCGGCGGGAGTTTCGTCAGGTCAAGACCGCCGAACTGCCCGGACATTTGGGCCGCGGCGGCCGGGTCCGCGAGCGCCTTCTCAATTCCCGCGACGGCCAGCAGGGCCTTCGCCATGATCGGGTTGAGCCGGTCCAATTCAGCCCGCTCGACGTTCTTCAAGACGTAGACCGGCTCGGCGGCGAGGGGCGGATATTTCTTCAGGTACGTTTCGTACTCTGCGGAATTTTCGTCCACGAGGACGTACGCGTCCAGCACGGCCTCCCTGTCCGCGTGGCTCATGAACAGGACGACGCGGCCCATCTCTTTGGCGCGGATTACCTGCGGGAGCGCGTCTTCGATCCCGCCCTGCTGGATGCCCGTGTTGACGATGCGCGAAAGATAGTCCGGCAGGGCCAGGTCGAAATTCGCCTGCGCGAACAACAGCGCGACGGCAAGCAGGAGCATAAACAGATACGGTTTGGCGTATTTTCTAAGTTTGAGCATGGTTTTCCTTAAAGGGAAATGAGGATTGCGGATGAATGCGGAAGCAAATGCGCCGGCCGGCTACTCGTCTATCTCGTCCGCGGCCGCCATCAGGATCGTTAACGATTCGCGGATCTTCGTCTTCTGCTCCGCGGAGAGCGAATTCTCCAATGCGTCCACCCAGCGGAAGCGTTCGGCGATGCTCTTTTCGATCAGTTCCCGGCCGCTGGCAGAGAGCGTCACCTGTTTGGCGCGGCGGTCGTTCGGGTCTTCGGCGCGATCCAACAACCCCAGCTGGACGAGTTTGTCCACAGTCTGGCTGGCCGCGGCGGCGGTGATCTCCATGTGTTCGCTCAAGTCGGAGATGCCGCATTGTTTTTTATAATAGACCCGCATCAACAGAAAAAACTGGGGCATGGAAAACCCCAGCGATTTGACGTAGCGCGCCTGGTCGCGCATGGTGCGGTGGGAGATCGCTTCAACCCACTCGCGCAGGGATTGGGAGATTTGAGAACCGGACATAGTTAAGCCTTCTTTTTAGTTAAGCGGGCTAAACTATATACGCGTGTTAAGTTATCGTCAAGTGAATGGGATAAGAAGAGCATTAGAAAAACGAACACGCCCGGAGGCTGCTCGGGGCGTGTTTTTTTGGACGGGAAGCCGGGTCACTTGGCTTTGACGGAGATCATCTTCGGTTTGACCTCTTCCGCCTTGGGCAGGCTGACGGTCAGGATGCCGTTCTCGAATTCAGCTTTGGCCTTATCCGCAACCACATCGGTTGGCAGGGCGAAGGTGCGTTCAAAAGCGCCGTAGCGCTGTTCGCGCAGATGATAAGCCCGCTCTTTCTTCTCTTCTTCCTGCCTGAACTCGCCTTTGAGCGTCAACATATCGCCGGTGATGGAGATTTGCACATCGTCAGGCTTCAAGCCGGGCAGGGAGGCCTTCACGATCACTTCATCGTCGGTCTGGTACAGGTCCACTGCGGGAACCTGCCAGCCTCCCGCCGCGCCGAGGGACGGGGTGAACGCATCGTTGAAGAGACGGTCCATTGCTTCGCGCAGGGTGATCATCTCGCGCATCGGTTCAAAACGGATCAAATTGGACATAGCAGACTCCTTTCTTTGCCATTGAAGTTTTGTACCCATAATTTAAACGGCCTGCGTTAAAAAAACGCAAGCCGCTCGTAAAAACTCCGTTAGAGATTTCGATTCAGCCCCCGGGACGCAGGCCCGTCCGCCGCTTACCTGCGCGCCTACTTCCTCCGAAAATCCACAAAACGATAGCCGACGCCGCGTTCGGTCAGGATATATTTCGGGTTGGCCGGGTCCTTCTCCAGTTTCTGGCGCAAATAGTTAATGTAGAGACGGACGTAATGCGGTTCGTCGCGATACTCGTAGCCCCATACCTTCTGCAACAACTGGTCATGCGAGACCACCCACCCGGCATTCTGGACAAGGTGGTAGAGCAGGCGATATTCGGTGGGACGCAGTTTGACGAGCTTGCCCTCCAGCCAGATCTCGCGGCGGTCGAAGTCAATTTTGAGACGGTCGTCCACCTCGATCAATCCGTGCATGGCGCCGGTCGCGCCTTCCGTGCGACGCAGGACGGCCCGGATGCGGCTGACGAGTTCGCGCGGGCTGAATGGTTTGGTGACGTAATCGTCCGCTCCCAGTTCGAGGCCGCGCACGCGGTCGTCCTCCTCGCCTCGGGCGGTCAGCATGATGACCGGCACGTTCGTAAACTCGCGGATGGTCTCCAGTACGTCGAAACCGTCCACGTCGGGCATCATCACGTCCAGCAGGATGATATCGGGATTGACGTCGCGCATTTTCTGGATGGCCTGCTTGCCGTTGAAGGCGTCGGCGACGATAAAGCCGTCGTGTTCGAGGTTCATGCGGATGAAGCGCACCATCCGTTCTTCGTCGTCCACGATGAGGATTTTCCTGCGGTCAAAATCTGCGGACATCATTCCCTCACGAAGCTGACGATCTGTTCGGCTTCTTCTCCGCCCAGCACTTCGATGAAGCTGACGCGGCTGAGCGGCCAGATCACCTTGACCGCGCGCGCGTCGATATAGTGGATCTCCTTCCCGTCTCGGCGATGAGGGTTGATCACGGTGATGACGGTATCCTCGGGCTTGGGCAGTTCCTCCACCTCGCCGGCGATGAGTTCTTCGCCGGCAATATGGAGCAGGATCATGTGCGACATGGCGTCCCTTTCCAAACTGACTAACGGATCAATATCTGAAACTTCAATTTTCCAAGCGCCACCACATCGCCGTGATTCAGCAGGCGTTCCGTCTGCGGAGTCAGGCGTTTGCCGTTCACGTAGGTGCCGTTGGAGGATCCGAGGTCCATGACGATGACGCGGCGGCCTTCGCGTTTGATGAGCGCGTGCATCCGCGAGACCCCAGCCGCGTAGGCCTGGTAGAGCGAGAGGTCAATATCCGGCACAACCGGCTGTCCTTCGCTGATCCGCCCGAGGGTGTATTCGTCGCGGTCGTTCAGGGGCAGGATTCTCCCGCTTTCCATCAGGTGCAGCGACCCCCAGGCGTTGTCGGTGATGGGCGGCGGAACGGCAAGCGGTTTGCTGGTCCCGGAAACGGCGACGACCTTATCGGTGCGGATGGATTGGGTGGCGACGTCCCCCGCGACCAGTTGGGCTCCGCATTCGGCGCAAAAGATGGAGCCGGGCGGGTTATCGTGCTGACAATTTTTACAAGTGATCATAGCAAAGCCTCGTCTTGCTGCATTATCAATGCGCGGGTCGCGTATTTGATATCTTTTTCGCCGGTGAGAGAGAAGGTATGCATGCGCTGGACGTTATCCGCTTCCAGCAGGATGGTGTTGGCCAGGTCGTGATGTCCCTGCGAGAGCAGGTGCGCCGCGAGATTTTGCAGCGAGCGCGTGGCGCGGTCGTACTGTCCCGCCTGCGATTCGTGCCGCGCCCGTTCCTGCATGCGATATAGCGTCAGGCGGGAAAGCGCCTGGAGGATGGCGGTCGGCGGGGGTTGGGCAGACGGGGCCTCCAGGACGTCGCAGCCGATGCGGACGCGGATCGGCGGCAAGGGTATGGGGCGCGCCGCCATGGCGATCTTGAGCGAACCGTTCAGCAGGTCCACGCGTCCCGTCGAGGTCGCGGCGGGCGATACGTGAAATTCGAACAGCACGCTCAGGTTCACGTCGCGCAATACAGGCCCCAGCTGCGTGATCGCTCCAAAGGTCACCGGCCCGGCTTCCGGCTGGAGGCGGAAGGCATAGTTGAGCTTCACGGCCTCTCCCAGTTTGCCTTCGAGAGAGATGTCTTCGGCGACGACATTGGCGAGGGCGTTGAATTTCTCGGTCAGCAGTTTCTGGATATCCTGCGGCCGGGCGATGTAGCGGCTGGTGTTCCCGGTGCGGCTCGCCACCTGGTCGAGAAAGGAATCGTTCCAGTCGGCGCCGATTCCCATGGCGCTGATGCCGATGCCCTCCCGCGCGGCCTGCGAGGCCAGGTCGAGGCAGGCCTGCTCGTCGCCATAGGTCTGTCCGTCGGTGAGCAGGATGAGGTGGTTGATGCGTCGCGAGTCGCTGCCGCGCCGCAGTTCGTTCAGTCCGCTTTCCAGTCCGCGCAGCATTTCCGTGGCCCCGCCCACTTGAATATCACGGATGCGCGCTTCCAGTTTCTGACGTTCAGCCCGGTAAGAGGCGGGGATCGCCACTTCGGCGTTGTCGCCGAACACGACCACGCTGAAGATATCTTCGTCACGGAGACCGCGCATCACCTGAATGGAGGCGGCCTTGAGCAGTTCCATCTTCGCGCCCTTCATGGACGTGGAACGGTCCAGCGCCAGGCAGATATTAAGCGGCGGGACGGGCAGCGCGTCGGCGCCGCGCGTCTTCATGTTCAACAGCACATATACCAGCTGCGCCTCCTGCATCCGCACCAGGTGAGGACGGCTGTAGAGAATCTCCGGGACGATGGGAGAGGAGGGCGAATCCGCCGGCGGAAGGGTCTCGTCGTATTCCTCGCGCCGCTTGGGGTTGGAGAGAGTCTCGTAAGCCTGCTGGATCTCGAGGAAGAATTCCGTTTCGCCGGGCGCTTGATTCTTGTCGGGATGCAGGCGCTGGGCCGCCTCGACGTAGGCGCGGCGGATATCTTCCGGGCTGGCATCCCGAAGAATTCCAAGAAGCGCGTAGTAGTCTCGTTTTGCGTTCACGTCAGGTTCAACCCATTAATTGGACGAGCGCCACGCTGATGTTGTCCGGCCCGCCGGCGGCGTTGGCTGCCTCGACGAGCTTTTGACAGGCGCGCGGCAGGCTGGGGGTATCGCGGATGATGCGACTCAACTCGGCCTCTGAAACCACGCCCCACAACCCGTCGCTGCACAGCATGAGAGAACCGCCTTTCGGGAAGGGAATGGTGAAGATGTCCGGCTCGAAGATCTCGCCCTGTCCCAGCGCGCGATAAAGCACGTTGCGGTGCGGATAATTTTCCGCCTCCACGGCGCTGAGGTGTCCGAGCTCTTCGAGGCGCTTGACCAGCGAATGGTCGCGCGTGATCAGTTCCATTCTCCCGTCAGGATAACACATGTAGGCGCGGCTGTCGCCCATGTGAGCGATCGTCATCTGCTGGCCCAGGATCAACGCGGCCGTGAGGGTGGTGCCGCTGCCGGGCGCCTCGCGCTGGATGATCCTGTGCGCTTCGGCCATCGCCGCCTGTACGATTTCCTGTAAAGACTCGTCCAGCGGTTCAGATTTCAAATTGAAAAGATAGGGATGAAATTTCCTGAGCACGCTGCCCGACACAGTGCGGATGGCAATGTTGCTCGCCACTTCCCCGGACTGGTGGCCGCCCATCCCGTCCGCGACGATATACAAGCCAAACGGCGCGTTGTTGCCGTTTCCCGCCAGGGTGGAGGTGAAGGCCAGCAGACTGTCTTCATTGAGATCGCGCTGTTTGCCGATGGATTGCCCGCAGGCCGCAACCAGTTGCTGCAGGTCGTAACGGACGCTGGGCGCGCCGGTGATGGATTTAAGCTGCTCGTCGGTCAGCGGCGCGGTGGTGGCGGTTTCCTGCTGGGGCGGCTTGCGAAACATTCGGCGGATAAAATCGAACACAGGGACTCCTTCTCAGGCGAGCAGGGCGTAGATCTGATGGTCGGTTGAACCGATATAAACGATGTCGTCGTAGACGAGCGGCGTGCCGGTGATCGCGCCTTTGGTGGCGAACTTCCAGCGCAGGCGACCGGTCCGGTATTCGAGACAATAGACCTGTCCATCCACCGAGCCGCAATAGACCGAATCGCGATAGATGACCGGCGAGCCGCTGACCTGGTGATCGGTGCGGAAACGCCAGAGCTCGCGCGCGCTTTGCGCGTCCACCGCGTAGATGAACCCGTCCGCCGCGCCAGTGACGATGACGTTTTCCGCCAGCGCCGGAGTGACGATGGAACCCTTCCCCAGGCGGAAACGCCAGACAATCCAGCCGCTGCGCGCGTCCAGCGCGTAGAGGGTGTTGTCCATCGAGCCGAAATAGACCGCCTGCCCGACAGCAATGGGGGAGGAGGTGACGGCGCGTTTGGCCTGGAAGCGCCACTTCATCTCGCCGCGGAAATCCACGGCGTAAAAGTCCCCGCCTTCATTTCCCACGTAGACCAGTTCGTTGGCGACAAAGGGCGTGGAGCGGACAGGGAAGGTGGTCTCGAACTTCCAGGCGGCGCGGCCGGTGTTCACGTTTACGGCGTGCAGGTAATGATCGTCCGAGCCGAAGAAGATATGTCCCTCGGCGATGCGCGGCGAGGAGCGCACCGGCCCCTCGGTGTAGTACGTCCACACCACCTTGCCGGAACGCGCCCCCACCACGTGCAGGCGGCGGTCCTCCGAACCAAAGTAGACATTGTCTTCAAAGACTGCGGGCCGCGTGACGACGCCTCCTTCGGTGGGATACTTCCATTGGAATTTGCCGTCGGCCGCGTTGATGGCGTACAGGTTGTTGTCGTAGGAACCGATGAAAACCGTCCCGCGATGGATGGCGGGGGTGCCGCGAATTTCGTCCTCGCACGAGAAGGTCCACAGCGGCTTGACGGCGCTGGCCTGCAGACTGGCGGTGGGCATGCGCGTGAGCATGCCTGTCTTTCGTCCCGCGTTTAGCAGGGCTTCCTTCATGTCGCCTGCGGTGGGATAGCGATCCTCGACGTTATATTGCAGCGCGGTGTTGATGACCGCCTCCAGTTCAGGCGAGACCGCCGGATTCATCTTGCGGATGGGGCGTTCGTTGAACGAGAAGGGCGGCTCAAGACGCGGGTCGCGGCGCGTCAACGTGTGATGGAGGGTGGCGCCCAGGGCGTAGATGTCGGCCAGGGGCGTGGCTTCGCCGCGGTATTGTTCGGGCGGGGAATAGCCCTCGGTGCCGATCATCGTCCCCTTGACGCCGGTTTGGAAGGTTTTGGCGATGCCGAAGTCCACGAGGATGATGTCGCCGTTGTGGTTGACCATCACGTTGGAGGGCTTCATGTCGCGGAAGATGATCGGGTCGGGTTTGTGACCGTGGAGGTAGGACAGCACGTCGCACAGTTCGATGCCCCAGGTGAGCGCCTGTTCCTCCAGCAGGAAACCGTCCGTGTCGGTGATGATGGCTTCGAGATCCTTGCCGTGGATGAACTCCAGCACGAGGTAGGAACGATCGTCCTGCGAAAAATAATCGTAAATGCGCGGGATGGAGGGGTGGTTGAGCGTGGCCAGCAGGTTGGCTTCGCGCTCGAAGTTCTGGACGATGGTCTGCCGCACCAGCGGGTCGGGAGCGAGGTTGACCATCTCTTTGACCGCCACCAGTTTTACCACATTGGGGAAGTGCAGGTCGCGGGCGCGGTAGACCGATCCCATGCCGCCAACGCCGATCACTTCCTGAATCAGATAGCGTTGGGCAAGCGTGGCTCCCGATTGCAATTGCCTTCGGGGGGTGTTGCCGTCTTCGTCCAATGGCTGGGTAATTCGGTGGGTATCCAGGGGGACTCTCCTAATTTGCAGATTATATTGTGCAAAGACGGGATTGGCAACATTGTACCGCCGTTTCCCATCAAATTTGCAAGTCGGTTGGATGGGGCTGGCGGGCTGAGCACAAAGTCATGAAGGCGCGCAGTCGCAAAGAATTTGCGGCTTTGCGCCGTGACGATAAAAAATGCCCGAGGCGTCGCAAGTCCGCATCGGGCTAGGGGGATAATGGGTCGGGCGTCATCGTTTCTCGACGCCCATGTTGCTCAGGTCGTCGGCGTTGAACTGGGACAGGAACCAGTCCCCGCCAGCGAACGCGAGCGCGGCCAGGCAGACCAAAGCAATGAGAGTGAACATGGGGCCTCCTTTCGTCATGAGTTTCATCTATGACCAGTTTAACGTTTTTTAATCAAAAAAGGCGCTCCCCTTTCAGTACTGTTATGGATTTGCCATACCGTTATGAAAGGAATGGAGATGTGACGACGGGCGGCCCGGTTTGGTTCCCGAACGACGCGGAGAGACAGGCGTGTCCAAGAGCGGCTAAACTGGCAGGTTGAATACAGATTGGAACGCGAATATTACGAATAGGCGAATTTTGCGAATTTCTTTGGGGTTCTTCGCGTCACACCTGCCCTTGCAAGCGACGCCAGGGTTCGCAAATTCGCGGCATTTTTCCCGAAATTCAGTTGACAAAAAAAACGATTCGGATAAAATAAGCAGGCACTTCAAGCCGAAGTGGCGGAATTGGCAGACGCGCTAGGTTCAGGGCTTAGTGGCCGCAAGGTCGTGAGGGTTCAAGTCCCTCCTTCGGCACAGAACATGAGACCCGAGAAATCGGGTCTTTTGTTTTAAACGCCGCAAACTGGACTGGCAGCCCGGCATATGCTGCGCGTCGAAAATTCACAGCGATTCTCATGAACTTCTCGTCTTTCGGGGCATTTTCGACAGGGAGCGCATGGTATAATTACCCTAACTACAGCGTGTACTTCATCTAAAGACACGAAGTCAGTTCTCGGCGGACTCGTGTCTTTTTAATGCCTGTAACACTCAAAAACCAGGTTTCTATCGAACGAAAGAGCCACTATGGACATCGGAACCGTTCAACAAGTTGACATCGACGCGCAGATGCGCGAAGCCTATCTCGATTACGCCATGAGCGTGATCGTGGCCCGCGCCCTGCCCGACGCCCGCGACGGACTCAAACCCGTCCACCGCCGCATCCTCTACGCCATGGATGAACTGGGCATCCGCTCCAGCGGATCGTACAAAAAGTCGGCGCGTATCGTCGGCGAGGTGCTGGGCAAGTACCATCCGCACGGCGACTCGGCCGTCTACGAGACGATGGCGCGCATGGCGCAGGATTTCTCGCTGCGCTACACCCTCGTGGACGGACAGGGCAACTTCGGCTCGATTGACGGCGACGCGCCCGCGGCCATGCGTTACACCGAAGCCCGTCTCAACAAGATGGCCGAGGAACTGCTGGCGGACCTCGACAAAGACACCGTGGACTTCGTCCCCAACTTCGACGATTCGCTGAAGGAACCGTCCGTCCTGCCGGCGCGGCTGCCCAACCTGCTGCTGAACGGGTCGGCGGGAATCGCCGTCGGCATGGCGACGAACATCCCTCCGCACAACCTGCGCGAACTGACAGGCGCAATCAACTTCCTCATTGACAACTTCGACCGCGCCGACGAAATCACCGTGGAAGAATTGATGAAGTTCGTGCCGGGTCCCGACTTCCCGACCGGCGGGATGATCGTCGGGACGGAGGGAATCGTCTCGGCGTACGCGACCGGCCGAGGTCGGGTGGTGATGCGGGGCGTAGCCCACATCGAGGAGATGAAGGGGAGTCGTCACCAGATCGTCATCACCGAGATCCCGTACCAGGTCAACAAAACCAGCCTGATCGAGCGCATCGCCGAACTGGCGCGCACGGAAAAAATTGACCAGATCTCGGACATGCGCGACGAAAGCGACCAGCGCGGCATGAGCATCGTCATCGAACTCAAGCGCGGCGCGCAGCCGAAGAAAGTGCTCAACCAACTCTACAAATACACGGCGCTGCAATCCACGTTCGGCGTGCAGATGCTGGCGCTGGTGACCGACGCGAGCGGACGGAGCGAGCCGCGCATGCTGCCGCTGCGAACGGCGCTGCGGATCTTCATCGAACATCGGCAGACGGTCATCGTCCGCCGCTCGAATTTCGAACTGGCAAAGGCGCGGGCGCGGCAGCACATCCTCGACGGGCTGCTGATCGCGCTCAACAACATCGACGCGGTCATCAAGACCATCCGCGAGGCCAAAGACGCGGACGCGGCGAAGACCAGCCTGATGACGCGCTTCAAACTCAGCGAGTTGCAGGCGCAGGCCATCCTCGACATGCAGCTGCGGCGGCTGGCCGCGCTCGAACGCTGGAAGATCGAAGAGGAACATAAACAGGTCGCGGCGCAGATCGCCCACCTCGAAGACCTGCTGGCGAATCCCAGGAAAATCCTCGCGCTCATCCAGAGCGACATGAACGAAGTGACCGAAAAATACGGCGACGACCGCCGCACGAAGATCGCCGCCGACGCGAAAGAGGAATTCCACGAGGAAGACCTCGTCCACGACGAGGCGGTGCTGATCAGCATCACCGAGCGCGGCTACATCAAACGCGTGGCGGCCTCGGCGTTCAGGTCGCAGAGCCGCGGCGGACGCGGCGTGATCGGCCACACGACGAAGGAGGAGGACGAAGTCGTGATGCTCATCCCCGCCCGCAGTCTCGACACGATGCTGTTCTTCTCGGACAAGGGCAAGGTCTACTCGGAGAAGGTCTACCAGATCCCCGACGCCGACCGCGCCGCCAAGGGCATCCCGCTCGTGAACGTTCTGGCGCTCGGCGCGAACGAACGCGTCACCGCGGCGATAGACGTCTCGAATTTCGAAGCGAACAACTACTGCATGATGGCGACGGCGCGCGGCAAAGTCAAGCGCGTGGACATGGAGGAATTCGCCTCCGTCCGACCTTCGGGCTTGATCGCCATGACTTTGGAGGAGGGCGACACCCTCGGCTGGGCGCGCCTGACGAGCGGCCAGGACGAGATCATCCTCGTCACTGAAAACGGACAGGCGCTGCGCTTCGGCGAGGACAAAGTCCGCGTGATGGGACGCGCCGCCGGCGGCGTGCAGGGCATCCGCCTCGCGAACGGGGACGCGGTCACCAGCATGACGGTCGTCCAGCCCAACGGTTCGCTTTTGATCGTGACGGCAAACGGCTACGGAAAGCAGACCCCGCTGAAGGATTATCCCGCCAAGGGACGCGCCACAGGCGGCGTCGCCACCATTGACCAGAAGGCCCTCGCCGTCACCGGCAAGATCGCCTCGGCGCGCGTCGTCCAGATGAACGACGACCTGACCATCATCACCGCCAACGGCGTCACCCTGCGCCTGAAGGTGAAAGATGTGAAACAGGCGGGTCGGTCCACGCGCGGCGTCCACCTGATCAAGCCGCAGGAAGGCGACAGCGTGGCTTCGGTGGCGCGCATCGCCGTAGAAGAATTGAAGAAGGCGGGCGCGCAGGTCAATGGGAACGGGGACGCGGATAAGGAGCAGCCCGATTTGCTGTAAGAAAGCGGCCTCCATTTTGACGAAATAAAGGCGTCTTCATGCTCGGTATGGCCGTCGCCCCGCTCCAAACGCCCAGCTAAGAAAACATCAGGCTGGCAGGGAAAATCCTGCCAGCCTGAGTATTAACTGAACAGCATTGGTTTACGGCCGCGCGATGGTGAAGATCGGGGAAGTCCAAGTCTCCCAGTCTGCGGGATTCCTGTAACTGCCGAGGGCCTTGAGGACCGAAAGTTTCACGAAATACTGTCCATTCGGAACGGTGTAGGATCTTCTGTGCCGGGTCGTCGTTCCATCCCAGGCAAAGGCGAAGAAGCCGGTGGATGTGCTGTTGCGGATCATATATTCCATATCGAGGACGCTGCCCACCGACTTGCCTGTGACCGCGTCGAAGGCCTCGATTCGGAACAGGCGGGACTGATGCTCCAGGTGTACCAGGACGTAAGGCAGGTCGCCGCCGGCCAGGGTGAACGTCGTCACCGTATCGTCGTAGAACTGATCGGTCAGCAGCGGCAGGCCGTAAGGATCGGTCAGCGCCTGGATGGACTGGTAATCGCCCACGAACCCGGCGAACGGCACACGGAGGGCCGGGCTGCCGTCGCGAGGCGTGATGATGATGTAGCCGCCGTACTGACCCTGATCGGGATAGGTGGGCGGGGTAACGGTGACGTAAATCTTCTTTTCGCCGCGGCGCGGGATGGTGACGCTGGACGCGCTGAAAGCGACGGTCGCGTCGGAGTCAAAGAAACCCGGAGTAATCACGCCGCTGGTGGACAACGCGTTTTCGAACGAGAGATCGTAGGTGGCCTGCGCGTTGCCGTTATTTTCGATCTTCAACGCGCGGGTGACGGGGCCTGCGGCGCTTTCGCCCAGAGACAGTTTGCCGGGCCGGACGCGAGTGGTGGCCAGGATGGCCTCGTCAATGCGCGCCATGCCGGCGCCCTGCCGGTGGACGTTATCCAGGTAGCCCAGTCCGGGATTCCCCCACCACAACGCGGGATCCGCGCTGTTCTGCAGTACATCGCGGACTTTATCCGCGCTCAGGTGGCGGAACCAGTGGTGTTGCTTCCAATACCAGCCGGGATGCCTGAAGGCCTGCAACAACAGGGCCGCGCTGCCGGCCACGTGCGGCGATGCCATGGACGTGCCGCTCAGGGTGGCGTAACCGCCCTGTTCCAGGGGGAAGGTCGAGTAGATGTTGCCGCCCGGCGCGCCGATATCCGGTTTCAGCGCCAGGTCGGGCGAGAGGCCGTAGGAGCTGAAGGAGGAGATCAGTCCGCCGGTTGGGCTGGGGAAGGACGCCTGCTGATCGGTCCAGGTCATGGAAATGGGGGCGGTTTGCGCCTGGATGAACAACCCATCGGCCAGGGAAATGCCCACCACAGGGGTAACGCCGTCAATGGGAGCGCCGAGAGTCCCGCTAAAGACGCCGGCGGCATTGTTGTAAATTGCCACAGCCGTTGCGCCTGCCGTGATCGCCTTGGCGGCCTTCTCGCCAAACGAGCAGGCGCCGCGGGAGATCAGGGCAACCTTCCCGTTGGGGTCCGCCAGGTAGGCGTCGGCATTGCAGCCCCGCCCGACATAGACGATCTCTTCTGTGCCGGAGGTCGGCGTGGGACCGGCAAACGTCATGGAGATGTAGCCGATCTTGGCGCCGTTGACCTCAAAGTAGGGCAGGAAGACATCCGTGTTATCGAAGGAGGCCACGCCAATGACTTCATCCCCAAGCCCTGGGGAGCCCGCTGAATACAGTCCGTTCGCGCCGCTGTTGCCGATGGAAGCGACAACGACCATTCCCTTCCTCACCAGGCGCGAAGCCGCCACAGCGGTAGGAGACTGCGGCCAATCGTACGGCGAGCCGATGCTCATATTCAAGACTTGCATCCTGTCTTTGTAGGCGCGCTCCATGGCGGCCAGCATGATGTCGTCGGTGGTGGAGCCTTCGCAGCCAAAGACGCGATACGCGCCAAAGGTCACTTCAGGCGCCACGCCCTTGACGACGCCGTTCGCGCCGATGATGCCGGACACGTGCGTCCCGTGACCGTTGCAGTCATCCGGGTAGGGATCGGGCGCCGGGACCGGGTTGTAACTGGGCGAGGTATCGTCCGCATTATAGGCATCGCCAACAAAGTCCCAGCCTTTTGCGACGCGGCAGCCAAAGCCGAAACATCCGCCCAGGTCGGGATGATCGTAGTCAATGCCGGTGTCCATTACCGCGACTTTGATCCCTTTGCCGGTGTAGCCCAGTTCAGACTGCGCGACATCCGCGCCGATCATGGCGAGCGAGGTGTATAGTTCGGGGTTGTAGGAGGAAGCCGCGGTCTGCGGGATGGGGATTACCGAGACGGGGTAGATCGCCTTGACGCCCGGAATACGGCTCAGTTTCCCGAGTTCGGACGTGGCGGCAGAAACCGAGAAACCGTTCCACAGGGCGCTGTAGCGGTAGCGTTCCGTGTACTTGATCTTCTCTTTTTTTGCTTCAGCGCGGAATTTCTGTTGTTCAGAATCGACCGTTTTTTGGGCGTTCCCATCGGCAACCGGCGCGCCCGTCATTTCAACGAACCATAAATGAGGCGTTTCATCGGTCAGTTCCCCGTTTTCCGCCGAAGGGGACGCGTCAAGCGGAAGAAGCGGGCCGCCATCGCCGGCCGAAACCGAGGGCGCGATGCAGACCGCCAGCATTGCGACAATCAGCGCGGTTCTAAACCATTTTGCATTCATCCTGTATTCTCCTTATGGTTGACTTGTGTTCGGGTTTTCCACAGAAAAACAAGATCAGGAGAATTTGAGTTATCTTGATATAAAAACCTCCTTTGAGAAACCATGACCGCCGGACACACGATACCTTCGACAAATCAGCGGCCTGCTTTTCCATCGTCCGCTTTGCGCCGCCTTGCAGCAGATTGGCCCGTTCGGTCTGGCAGACAGTATCATCATAACAAAAATGCAAGGAAAATTCAATAGGCTATGAAAATTTTCACGAAAATGCCCCCGTAAAGAAGCCGCGCCTGGGAAAACGCGCCAACGAAGCCCAGCGCGGGCGGTTAAAAGGCTCAATTTCCCCTCACAGAGCCAGATCGCGGCCGGCGTTACGCGCCGTCCCGCAGGTTTGAACGAAAGAACGAAGGATTTACGAGAACTTCAGCCGCGCGCTTCCGCTCAGCCTTCCACCAGCATCCAGGCCGGGTCTTCCATCAACTGCTTGATATGCACGAGAAACTGAACCGATTCGCGGCCGTCAACGATCCGATGATCGTAGCTGAGCGCGACGTACATCATGGGCTTGATCGCCGCCTGGCCGTTCAATGCAATCGGACGGTCTTCGATTTTATGCAAGCCGAGAATCCCGACTTGCGGCAAATTCAAGATCGGCGTGCTGAGCAGCGATCCGAACACGCCGCCGTTGGTGATGGTGAACGTGCCGCCGCGCAAATCCTCCACCGATAATTTTCCCAGCCGCGTTTTCTCCGAAAAGTCCTTGATGCGTTTTTCGATGTCGGCAAAGGAAAGTTTATCGGCGTCGCGGATCACCGGCACGACCAGGCCTTCTTCGGAGCCGATCGCGATGCCGATGTCGTAATAGTTTTTATAGACAATCTCGTCGCCGTCCAGTTCGGCGTTGAGGGCGGGGAACAACTTCAACGCGCTGATGGCGGCCCTGGTAAACAGGGACATGAATCCCAGTTTGACGCCGTGCCGTTTTTGAAATTCTTCGTTGCGGCGTTTTCGCAGGTCCATCGCCGCGCTCATGTCAATTTCGTTGAATGTGGTCAGCATGGCGGCGCTTTGTCTGGCTTCCAGCAACCGCTGCGCGATGGTGCGGCGCCGCCGCGTCATTTTGACCCGCGCCTCGCTTCGGGAGGCGGACGAATCCGCCCGACCCGGCGCGGCCGCGTCCGACTCCAGTTTGGCCGCGTCCTGTTTCTCCGCCGCCCGCAAATACGACTCAACATCCGCCCTGGTGACGCGTCCGTCGCCCCCGGAGCCGGCGACCTTGTCGAGGTCCACGTTCTTTTCCCGGGCCAGGCGGGCCGCCACCGGCGAGACCTGCCGCACAGGCGCGCGTTCTGCAGGCGTCCCTTGCGCCGCTTCCTTGAGCGGCTCCGCCTCCGCGACGGGTTGGGGGGTCTTCGCCTGGCTTTGTTTCTCGTCGAGCAGGCCCAGGACGTCTCCCACCTTAACGTCGCTTCCTTTGGGGGCCTGGATTTTCTGTAAAACGCCCGAGACTTTTGCGCCCACCTCCACGTTGACCTTGTCCGTCTCCAATTCAACCAGGACGTCTCCCATATTGACGAAGTCTCCCTCCTGTTTAAGCCAGGCAGAGACGGTCGCGTCCAATACGGATTCGCCTAATTCAGGAACAGTAATGTTTACCGTCATGTCAACCTCTCATTTTCACAACGCTGGATGTCTGCGATTTCTTTTCGAACATAAAGGCCTGCTCGACCAGGGAGCGTTGATTGGCCCGATACAGCGTCGAAGAACCTTCGGCCGGGCTGGCGCTTTCGGGTCTGCCCACGTAATGCACCGTCAGTTTTCCTTCCGCCAAATCCCTGAGCAACGGTCGCAAATATTTCCAGGCTCCCATGTTGAACGGCTCCTCCTGCGCCCAGATCAAGCGTTCCAGATTCGGATACCCGTCCAGCAGCGCTTTCAATTGTTTTTCTGGAAATGGATACAGTTGCTCCACGCGCACAAGCGCGTCGTCCTTGTTTTCCCGGCGCAGTTCGCTCGCCGCCAGGTCGGCGTAAATGCGTCCGCTGCACAGAATGACGTTTCTGACGTCGGATTTTTCGCCGGGCAGGTCCGGGTCGTCCAAGATGCGATACCATTTTCCCGAAGTTAATTCTTCCACCGGAGAGGCCGACAGCGGGCTCCTTAACAATCCCTTCGGCGTGAAGACGACCAGGGGCAGGGGGTCCGTCTTCAAGACCAGCGCCTGGCGGCGCAGCAAATGGAAGTACTGCGCCGCCGTGGAGGGATACGCGATGCGGACGTTCGTCTCGGCTGCCAGCCCGAGGAAGCGTTCGATGCGCGCGCTCGAATGGTCTGGCCCCTGGCCTTCATTCCCGTGCGGCAGCAGTAAAACCAGGGAGGGGGCAAAGCCCCATTTGGCGCGTCCCGAAAGCAGGAACTCGTCGATCATGCCCTGCGCGTTATTGACAAAGTCGCCGTATTGCGCCTCCCAGACGACGAGCCGCTCCGGCGCGGCGAGGTTGTAGCCGATTTCAAAGCCGACCGCTCCCGCCTCGCTCAGCGGACTGTTCAGCGCTTCGAACGCGGCCCGGGCCTGCGGGATCGTTTGCAGGGGGATGCGCGGCTGGCCCGTTTCCGCGTCGTAAAAGGCGGCGTGACGCTGGCTGAACGTCCCGCGCACGCTGTCTTGTCCCGTCAGGCGGACCGCGATCCCCTCTTCCAGGATGGAGGCGAACGCCAGTTCCTCGGCTGTCGCCCAGTCCACCCTGGCCTGGGCGTCATCGAACAGGCTTCTCCGTTTTTCCATGAATTTCGCCAGCTTCGGATTCAGGCGGAAGTCCGCCGGGAATTGAAGCAGCGCCTGATTTAAATCCCTGAGGCGTTTTTGAGATACGCCGGTTTTTACTTTTTGCGCCGCGCCCTTTGGGGGAACCTGCGGAAGCGGTTCGACCAGTTCCTTTTCGGCGTCCAGTTTTTCGCTGATCTGTTGCAGGTCTTTGAGGAAGCTTTGCAGGATCTGCCCGGCTTCGCCCGGCTCCGCCGCCTTTTCCGCCTCCAGTTTGTCCGCCCAGATTTTTCTGACGGTGGGATGCGCGTCAATTTTGCGATACATGACCGGCTGCGTAAAACGCGGTTCGTCCCCTTCGTTGTGACCGTACCGCCGATAGCCGATCAGGTTGATCACAAAATCTTTTTGGAACGTCTGGCGATAGGCGAAAGCGGTCCGGGCGGCTTCGAGACAGGCCGGCGGGTCGTCTGCGTTGACGTGTATCACGGGGATTTCAAAACCCGCGGCCAGGTCGCTGGCGTGCAGGCTGCCGCGCGATTCGCCGCCCTCCGCCGTAAATCCAAGTTGATTGTTGGAAACGATATGCACCGTCCCGCCGACGCTATAGCCCGGGACGCGGGAGAAATTCAAAGTCTCCGCCACAATCCCCTGGCCGGTGAAGGCCGCGTCGCCGTGGATCAAGATCGGCAGGGATTTGTTTTCGTATTTCGGGGCGCCGCCGCCTTCCGTCTTTGTGTCGTATGCCCGCGCCATGCCGACCAGCGCCGGGTCCACCTGCTCGAGGTGACTCGGGTTGGCCGGCATGTGGATGACCAGATCCGTCTCCGCGCCGCCGATCGCTTTCTGCGCGCCGATGTGATATTTCACGTCGCCGGTCCAGCCGAGTTCATCCCAGGTGGTGGCGCGGCCTTTCGGGTCGGCAAATTCCGCCAAAATCTGGGCGTATGGTTTGTGTAAAACATGCGCGAGGACGTTTAACCGCCCGCGATGCGCCATGCCGATCAAGACCGTCTTAAGTTTGGCGCGGGAGGCAGATTCCACGATCTCGTCCAGCATGGGGATGAGCATGTCCAGCCCCTCGATGGAGAAACGGGTTTTGCCCGGATAAACGCGGTGCAGGAACAGTTCGAACGCCTCGATCTGGCTCAGGCGTTCCAGGAGCTTTTTCCCGTCGAACGGTTGTTGACGGTACGCCCCGCGTTCCGCCGCCCGGTACAACCACTCGCGCTCTTCGGGGACGCGGATGTACGCGTAATCGTAGCCGATGCTCCCGGAGTAAATGGAACGCAGGGACTCAATGGCCTCGCGCGCGTTTTCGTCCCCCGCGCCGGAGATATTCAAAAGGCTGGCGGGCAAAGATTCCAGATCCGCCGGGGTTAGCCCGTAAAATTCCAGGCTGACAAGCGGATTTTCTTCCCGCGCGGGGTCCAGCGGGTTGAGATTGGCGGAAAGGTAGCCGTAGGAGCGGATCGAACGGGCCAGATCAATCGCCCCCGTCACAGCGGTTAAGTTGAAGGCGGAAAGCGCGGCGTCGGCCGTGTTGGGAGGGCGCGCCCCCTTATTCTCAGGAGGAGACCAGTTCTGAAAGAACCTGCGGCTCTCCTCGTCAAGGCTGTTTGGGTCCGCCCGGTACCGTTGATACATTTCTAAAATATGGGCGAAATTGGGACCGTAAAATTCTTGTTTCATCTTCTCTCGCGTCTGTCCTTTAATCTTATCAGCAGTTAACGATCCGGCGCAAGGCGGGCGGGAGGCTGGACGTGATTTTCTCAAATTAAGCCGGGCAAACCGGTTGAAGCGCAAGGCCGCGAAGATCGCAAAGACGCCTTCCCGGTCCCGGCTCCTGCGCCGTAACATTAAGATTTCGGGCGAGACTCATCGCCTCGCCCGATATGGTTAACCGAACCGTTCTTCCTTCCACACATCCGCGCGGTTGTGATAACCGGCCTGCTCCCAGAACCCCTTGCGGTCATGCGGCATGAATTCCAGCGAGCGCAGCCACTTGGCGCCCTTCCAAAAATAGGGAGTCTCCAGCTCGCGGCCGGGGATGAATCCCACCACGCCGCGCAGGGGATATCCATGATCGGGCGTGATCGGCTCGCCGTTCAGATGGGTCGCGAGCAGGAAGTTATCCGCCAGCGCGACCTCGATGGGCAGGTTGACGGTGAATCCGAACTCGGCGTGCTGCATCAAGTGCGTCGCGGACGGTTTGATCTGGACGAGGCCGTTTTCGACCAGCGTCCGCACCGACACGCCCTCCCAGACGGTGTCGAACTTGCTCCAGCGCGTCACGCAGTGGATGTCCATCTGGATTTTGGCGCGCGGCAGTTGATTGAACTCGTCCCACGTCCAGGCTTTCTCCGTCTCCACCTCGCCCCAGACGCGGAAACTCCACGTGGACGGGTTGAACGGCGGGACCGGCCCATAATGCAGGACGGGGAATTTCACCGTCAACGATTGGCCGGGCGGGAGGCGTCCCTCTTTGCGGACGCGCTCTTCTTCTCTTCGACGATCCAAATCTGTGGGAAACATGGCGTTCTCTTTTCAACAAGGCGTCAATCAAGCGGACAATAATCTCCGCGTCTGCTCAACGTCCGCGTCGATCTGTTGCAGCAGCGCGTCCACCGAATCGAATTTTAATTCATCGCGCAGGCGGGAGACGAATTCGAGCGTCAACGTCTCGCCGTAGATGTCGCGGTCGAAATCGAGGAGGTACGCCTCCACATTGACCGTCCGCTTGTCGGGGGTGAAGGTGAGGTTGTAGCCGACGTTGGTTGCGGCCGCGTACACGTCCGCGCCGAGGCGGGCGCGGCAGGCGTAGACTCCGTTCGCGGGCAGGAGTTTTGATTCGGGGTAATGGATGTTCGCGGTCGGGATGTTGATGCGCCGCCCGCGTCCGTCGCCGTGGATGACCGTTCCCGAGAGCGCGTAGCCGCGTCCGAGCAGACGCGCGGCCGCCTCCACGTCCCCGCGCGAGACGAGGCCGCGGATCTCGGTCGAGGAGACGACGCCGCCTGCGTCGTTGACCGCGTCCACCACCGAGACGGCGTATCCGAGTTCGCGTCCCAATTCGGTCAGGCGTTCGACGGTGCCTTCGCGGTTTTTTCCCAGCGCGAAATCGTAGCCGACGATCAGGCGGCTCAGGCCGAGACGGTCTTTGAGACGGGCCATGAAGTCGCGCGCGGAGGTGTTTGCCGCGGCCCGGTCGAACGGGAAGGTGACGACCGCGTCCACGTTCAGGGAGGCGGCGAGCGCGGCGCGTTCGTCGGGGGTGGTCAGCAATCCAATGTCGCGTCCCGCGAGGACGACGGCAGGATGCGGGTCGAAGGTCAGCAAAACGGCCGGCGCGCCGAGGGCGTGCGCGCCCGCGGTGAGTTGACGCAAGATCGCCTGGTGGCCGCGATGGACGCCGTCGAAGACGCCGATCGTCAGCCAGGCGTTTTGAAGCGACACGTCGGCGAGGGAACGGTAATGCTGCACGGGTGAAGGCAGTTTGAGAAACCAGGTTTCTGGCAGAAACCTGGTTTCTGATTTAATTTTCGACTTTGGCTTCGCTGGTGAAGAAGACTTTCTTCGGCTGCCATTCGGGGGAGCCATCTTCGCCGGCCGCGGGGATCATGAGGGCGATGAGTTCGCCCGCCGCGCTCACGCCGCGCACCATCTCGGAGGCGGGCGCGTCGGCGGCCTGCTTCACGCGGTGACCGTGACGGACTTCCTCGACCTCGTCGGGGTTCAGTTCTATGGCCGGCCAGTCGGCAAGGGCCTCGGCCGCGGGGATCAGGTATTGATACCAGTTGCCGGCCTGGAAAGCCTCCTGCAATTTGCGGAGCGGCGTCGCGTCGCGCAGGCTGAAGCGTCCGCTTTTGGTGCGGCGCAGACCGACGAGGTACGCGCCGGTGCCGAGTTGCGCGCCGATGTCGTTCGCCAGCGAGCGGACGTAGGTGCCGCTGGAGCAATGCACGTCCACCACCGCTTCGGGCGGCGCCCATTCCAGCACTTCGAGATGATGCACCTGGATCTTGCGCGGGGTCAGTTCCACTTCCTCGCCCTGGCGCGCCATGTCGTAGGCGCGGCGTCCGCCCACTTTGACGGCGGAATACGGCGGAGGCGTCTGTTCGATCTCGCCCTCGAAATTCTTGAGGATCTTTTCGAACTGTTCCTCGGTCACGTTGACCGGCTGGGACTGTTGGGTGAATTTCCCATCGGCGTCGAATGTGTCGGTGCTGGAGCCGAGGCGGATGATGGCCTGGTAGCGCTTGTCCGAAGCGGAGACGTACTCGCTCAGGCGCACGGCCGGGCCGATGAGAATGACCAGCACGCCCGAGGCGCGCGGGTCCAGCGTGCCGGTGTGGCCGGCGCGGCGGATTCCGGTCCCGCGGCGGACGGCTTCGACCACGTCGTGCGAGGTCATGCCGACGGGTTTATCCACCACGAGGACGCCGGAGATGGCGTTCTTGATATCCTGACTGTTCATTGTGTTTTCCTCCTGGAAAATTGGCGGGTGAGGCCGGGTTGAATTCTACCAAACTTGTCTGATTTCGAGTATTTATTTAAATTCCAGCATTTCGCGCGTCGTCTTCAGAACGAGCGGCTGGATTTCGCTTAATTGGCCGGGGACATCCGCCCCGGCCGCCGCGGCGTGACCGCCGCCGTTGAAGCGTTTCGCCACTTCCGCAACGTTGTATCCGTCTTCGAGGGCGCGCCACGAAATTTTGACGTGTTCGTTGCTCTGCTCGACGAAGACCATGCCCACTTTCGGCCCGTCAATGGCGGAGATCATGTTGATGAGGTCGGCGTCGTCGTTGCCGCCGTAGCCGGAGGCCTTGCGGTCGGCGAGCGTCAACGTGCCCCAGACGAGGCCGTCTTCGCTTTTCAGCGAGGAGAGACCGGCGCCCCAGTAGCGCGCCGCCGGGTAGGACTTTCGCACGAGGGAACGCATGTATAGTTCGGGCAGGTCCGCGCCGCGTTCCATCAACCGCGCGGACTGGCGCAGGGCTTCGGGCGAGGTGTTCGCGGTGCGGAATCCGAGCGTGTCGGTGACGATGCCCGTCAGCAGCGCGGCGGCGACGGGCTGCGTAATTTCCAATCCCCATGCGGGCAGGCAGTCGGTTAAAACGGCGGCGGTGGCGACAGCCTCGCCGACGATGAGATTCAAAGTCCCGAATTTTTCGTTGGTGATGTGGTGGTCTATGTTGATGTCGGGTTTGCGGACGGCCTCGAAGGGTTTGCCGAGACGTTTGAAATCGGCGCAGTCCACCGAGATGAACGTGTCCCACTCTCCTTTCGGTTCCTTCTGAACCTGTTCATGGCCCTCCAAAAAACGGAAAGAGGCCGGGACGCCGTCCTGCAAAACCATCTGGACGGTTTTCCCCGCGTTCTGCAAAGCCAGTCCCAGGGCAAGCAACGAACCGATCGCGTCGCCGTCCGGACGGACATGCGATGCAACGAGGACGCTTTGGGCTGAGGCGAGTCGATCCCCAATTTGCTTGATGATCGCGCTATCCATATTGTTCAGCTCACGTTGGTGAAACGTTTTCGCTCCTTGTGTGATTTTATTGTACAGTCGGTTTCTAAACAACGGATTAATGTTGTCTATCCATTTGTACTATTTCAAGTCTGTTTTTTCTCGCGCAGCTCCGCCAGTTTCTTTTCGACATGGTCGGCGTTTTCGGGAGTGGGGTCCCAGTGGAAGCGCAGGCGGGGGAAGACGCGCAGGTCGACGCGCCCGGCCAGGGTCCGGCGGATGAAGCCGCCGGCAGATTCGAGTCCCGCGAGGACCTCGCGACTGCGTTCGCGTCCCTCCAGCGCGGAGACGAACACGTCCGCGTAGGCCAGTTCCTTATCCACTTTAACGTCGGTCACATAGATAAGTTCCAGGCGCGGATCGCTGATCTCGCGGACGAGCATTTCCGAGAGTTCCTGGCGGATACGGTCTGCGATACGTTGGAGGCGAATACCTGAGGGCATAATTTCTCACCAGAAAGAGGCTTCCAGAAAGAGGAATCCGAAAGTTCTGCTTTCGGAAACGAAAATCACTCCGATTTCTCCAGCACGTAACACTCCAGCATGTCGCCCGGCTCGATGTCGTGGAAGTTTTTCAATCCCACGCCGCATTCGAGACCAGAGCGGACTTCGCGCGCGTCGTCCTTCTCGCGCTTGAGCGAAGACATGTCGCCCTCGAAGACGATGTCGGCGCCGCGCTTCAAGCGGACTTTCGCGCTGCGGCGCAGTTCGCCTTCGAGCACGCGGCAGCCGGCGATCTTGCCGATCTTCGAGATGGGAAAGACTTTCAACACCTGCGCCCGCCCGACGGAGCGCTCCACGAATTCGGGCGCGAGCATGCCTTTGAGCGCTTTCTCGATATCTTCCGTCAGCCGATAGATGATGTCGTAGAGACGGATGTCCACGCCCTCGGCCTCCGCGAGACGACGCGCCGCCACTTCGGCCTGGACGTTGAAGCCGAGGATGATGGCCTTCGACGCGGAAGCCAGCATCACGTCGTTCTCGCCGATGTTGCCCGTTTCGGCGTACAGCACGTGGATGGTGATCTCGCCTTCGCCGAGTTTTTCCAACTCGGTCAGGATGGGCTCAAGCGAGCCTTGCAGGTCGGCTTTGAGGACCAGGTTGAGGGATTTGGCCTCGCCTTGTTCGTAAGCCGAGAACAGGTCTTCGAGCGAAAGTTTCTTGCGTTCCTGCGATTTTTTCTTGATGGCTTCGAGACGTTCGGCGACGATCTCGCGCGCCGCGCGGTCCGATTCGACCACCTCGAAGAGGTCGCCCGCCGCGGGGATGTCGGAGAGTCCCATCACCAGCGCGGGCGTGGACGGCCCTGCCTTCTTGAGCGCCTTGCCGCGGAAATCGGTCATGGCTTTGATGCGTCCGTGCGCGATCCCGGCCACCACCGCGTCGCCGGTCTGGAGCGTCCCGTTTTGGACGAGGAGCGTGGCGACGACGCCGCGCGCTTTTTCCAGTTCCGCCTCGATGACGCTGCCGATCACTTTGCCGTTGGGGTTGGCGCGGATGTCGGCGTTGTCGGCCACCAGCAGGATGGCCTCCAGCAGGTCGCCGATGCCCTGTTTCTGTTTCGCCGAGACCGGGACGACCAGCGTCTGCCCGCCCCAATCGTCGGGGACGAGTTCCTGCTCAGCCAGTTGCTGCTTCACGCGGTCAATATTGGCGTTGGGACGGTCTACTTTATTGAGCGCCACAATGATGGGGACGCGCGCCGCGCGGGCGTGCGCGATGGCTTCCTTCGTCTGCGGCATCATCCCGTCGTCCGCGGCCACCACCAGCACCACCACGTCGGCGCCCTGCGCCCCGCGCGAGCGCATGGCGGTGAAAGCCGCGTGCCCGGGCGTGTCGAGGAACGTGATGAGGCGTCCTTTATGCTCCACCTGGTACGCGCCGATGCGCTGGGTGATCCCGCCCACCTCGCCCGCGGCCACGTTCTCGGAGCGGATCGCGTCCAGCAGGGAGGTCTTGCCGTGGTCCACGTGACCGAGGATGGTCACCACCGGGGCGCGTTCCTTGAGCAGCGACGCGTCCTCCCCGGCGATCCGCTGACGCCAGAGCGGCACTTCGCCCACCTCCTCCTTCGGCGCTTCGATAGCCGCCTCGGGGACGGCTTCGAGTCCGTATTCCGCCACCACAATCGCCGCCGTGTCAAAATCCACGGATTGATTGATGGTAGCCATTACGCCGTTGGTCATCAATTTTTTTATGACTTCAATCGGGCTTTTTTCGATGATCTGAGCCAGGTCGCGAATGACGATATTCGAGGGCAGTTCGATCTTGTGTCCGTTCTCGTTCATGGGACGCCTCCTGCGTTGAATTCGATCCTGCAAGCCGGAATGACTTCCCGGCCTGCCCTTTCCCACGAAGCGCGCCAGTAAACGAGAGAAAAATCAGGCGATCACATGGCGGGCGCGTCCGTGGACGTTTCTTCGGGAAGCGCCGCGGCAAATGCCAGCAGGCGTTCCCGGTCTTCCGGCGTCAATTCGGCCTTCAACGCGTGGGCGAGCGCCCCGCGCAGGCCGCGTTCCCAGCAACTCCGGCGGTCGTGCAGGTAAGCCCCGCGCCCGGCCAGTTTGCCGGTCGGGTCTACCCGCGCCCCTTCGGCCGTCCGCACGACGCGGATCAATTCCCGCTTCGCCAGAGTCGTGCGGCAGCCCACGCAGGTTCGTTGAGGGACGTGTTTGACGCGCTGTTTCACTACTCTTCTTCCCAGGCTCCGTCGCCGCGCTTGTGTTTCTTGCGGCTCACGACTTCGCCCAGGGTCTCGTCGTACTCCAATTCAACCGACTTCTTCTTGCCTTTCTTCTTGCCTTTCTTCTTGTCGCCTTCGGATTCTTCCTCCGCGCCGGCGGTCGTAAAGGTTTCCGGCTTGAAGGCGAACATCTCTTCGAGCGACACGCCGTCCTTCATGGCCGGCGGCTCCTCGACTTCCTTTGCTTCGACGACCGCCTCGACAGGCTGGACGGCCTCCGCGGCCGGCGCGGCCTCCGCGGCCGCCTCCGCTTCCTGCTCGACCTCGGGCTGGGTCTCCGCTTCGACGGGTTTCTCCGGCTCGGGGAACGTCAGCGCGGCCAGGGACTCTTCGATATTCTGCATGGCCTTCGGGCCCACGCCGGCCAGTCCCAACACTTTGTTCGCGTCGGTCTTGAGCGCCACCATCAGATCGCCGACCGTCTCGTAGCCGGCCTCGGTCAGGATAACGACCACGTGATTCTTGATGCCCGAATCGTCCAGTCGGACGTTGAACGCGCCCGCCGGGATCTCGGCACGGACGGCGGCCGCCTGCTTGTCTTCCACGCGCGCGGCCTCTTCCTTGATCTGGACGGCGCCGCGCTCCACGCGGTCCACGAACTGCGTCAACTGGGCGAACTCTTCTGGCGTGACGGGCCGATTCTCGGCCTTCTTGAGCAGGATCTCCTCGACGGCGGGGATAGTCTCTTCCAGTCCGGGCAATCTGGCGGCCAGTTCGGGATCGTCCTTAAACTTCTGGATGGTATCCGCCGCGGCCTCGGGCAGGGACTTGATGTCAATGCGCCAGCCGGTCAACTTGGCGGCGAGGCGGGCGTTCTGCCCGTCGCGGCCGATGGCGAGGCTCAACTGGTCCTCGCCGACGACGACGGTCGCGGTCTTGTTCCCTTCCGAGTTCTCGGACAGGTACACCCCGCTGACGCGCGCCGGGCTGATGGCTTTGGAAATGTAAGTCACGGGATCGGCGTCCCATTGGATGATGTCAATTTTCTCGTCGTGCAATTCCCGGACGATGGCCTGAATGCGGACGCCTTTGATGCCCACGCAGGCCCCCACCGCGTCCACGCCGGGCTGGGTGGCGAGGACGGCCACTTTGGCGCGCGCGCCCGGCTCGCGGGCGATGGCGCGGATCTCCACGATGCCGTGATAGATCTCGGGGACTTCGTTTTCGAGCAGGCGGCGCAGGAAGTTGCGATGGGCTCGCGAAAGGATGATCTGCGGCCCGCGCGGGCCGTCTTTCACCTCCAGCACCACGGCGCGCAGGCGGTCGTGCACTTTGAAGCGCTCGCCCGGCACCTTCTGGTTGTTGGGCATGTTGCCCTCGGCCTTCATATCCAGCCCGATGGTCACGCCCTGAACGGGACTCGAAGCCTGCACCACGCCGCTGACAATCTCGCCCACCTGCCGCTGGAAATATTCCAACTGCGCGCTTCTCTCGGCTTCGCGGATCCGCTGCTGGATGACCTGCCGCGCCGTCTGGGCCGCGACCCGCCCGAAGTCCGCGGGAGTCGTCTCCACGACCACCACATCGCCCAACTGCGCTTCGGGGCTGGCTTTGCGGGCCGCATCCAGCAGCACTTCAGTGCGGTCGTCCATGATGTCTTCGACCACTTCTTTTTCGGCGAAAATGGTGACCTGTCCCGTGTCGGGATCGAGTTTGGCCTCCACGTGCTGCGCGGCAGACGCGTTGACCGCCCGCCGATAGGCCGAAACCATGGCGGACTCAATCGCCGAAAGGATGATCTCCTTCGGCAGTTGTTTTTCCTCCAACACTTCGTGGAAGGCGAGAGCGAATTCGTTCCTGGTGGGCATGCTTCTTTCTGACTCCGTGAATGTCCGTGTATAAACAGAAAACTGGGGGCTGCCCAGTTCTCGGTGTCAACAGGATTGGGTTCTACGTACGTCACGGATTCTAGCATAGAGGCGCGAGTTCCGCAAGTGGACGCGCGTTTTTTCGCATGGTTTTCTAAACGCTTTGTGCAATCGACGCTTTTCGCTGTCATTGCGAAAGACGGAAGACGCTCTTTTTCCTGTTATTGCAAGACGCCGCAGGCGTCGAAGCAATCCCCGCGCAAGCGGCGGGACGCTTCGCTCCTCCAAAAACTGACGAGGAAAATTTACTTCCAGAGCGGGTCAGGAAAGACAGTCGTTTTGGGGGTGAAGTACAGTAGAATAAACGCACACAGAACTTACACGGCAGGCAGAATATGACAAAGAGAATCGGAGTCCTTACCAGCGGCGGCGACGCCCAGGGCATGAACGCGGCAGTGCGGGCCATCGTCCGCACGACGCTGAACAAAGGCGCGGAAGTCTACGCCATCTACGAAGGCTATCAGGGCCTCGTGGATAATGGCGACTACATTAAAAAGATGGACTGGAGCTCGGTGGGGGGAATCATCCAATTGGGCGGGACCGTGATCGGGTCCGCGCGCTGCGACGCGTTCCTCACGCGCGAAGGCCGCAGGCTGGCCGCGAAAAACCTCGTCAAAGCGGGAATCGACGGGTTGATCGTCATCGGCGGCGACGGCTCGCTGACGGGCGCGAACGTCTTCCGGCAGGAATGGCCCTCGCTCATATCCGAACTCGCGAGCCTCGGCGAGGTCACGGCGCAGGAAGCCGCGGCCTTCCCGAACCTCTCCATCGTGGGGCTGGTCGGCTCGATTGACAACGACTTCTCCGGCGCCGACATGACCATCGGCGCTGATTCGGCCCTGCATCGCATCACCGAGGCGGTGGACGCCATCACCAGCACGGCCGCGAGTCACCAGCGCACGTTCGTCGTCAAAGTGATGGGGCGCAACTGCGGCTACCTCGCGTTGATGGGCGCGCTGGCCTGCGGCGCGGACTGGGTGTTGATCCCCGAAGCGCCGCCGAACGTGGACAACTGGCAAGATACGCTGGCCGAACGCCTCCGCGCGGGACGAAAGGCCGGCCGCCGCGACAGCATGGTGATCCTGGCGGAGGGCGCGCGCGACCGGAGCGGGAACTACATCGGCAGCGGCGACGTGCAGCGCGCGCTGGAGGAAAGGCTTGGGGAGGAAGTGCGCGTGACCGTGCTGGGACACGTCCAGCGCGGCGGCAAACCGAGCGCCTTCGACCGCACGCTCAGCACGTTGATGGGCTACGAGGCGGTGAACACCATCCTCGCGGCGAAACCCGAAGACGAGCCAGTGGTAATCGGCATCCGCAACAACCGCATAACGCGCCTGTCGCTGATGGAAAGCATGCGCCAGACGCAGGCGGTGGTGGAGGCGATCGACGCCGGGGATTACGAGCGCGCCATGTCGCTGCGGAGTTCCTCCTTTAAGGACGCCTTCGACACGTTCAAGACCATGGTGCGCGCCCTGCCTCATCCGCTGGACCCGTCCCGAAAACGCTTCCGCATCGCGGTGATGAACGCGGGCGCGCCGTCGCCGGGCATGAACACGGCCGCGCGCGCCGCCATCCGCCTTGGGCTGGACGCGGGTCACGTGATGCTGGGAATCCGCAACGGGTTCGACGGGCTGATGACGGGCGACCTGGAGGAAATGAACTGGATGAGCGTGAGCGGCTGGGCGTCGCGCGGCGGCTCGGTGTTGGGGACGACGCGCCACATCCCAAAAGGACGCGACCTCTACGCCATGGCGCGCGTCATCGAAGACCATCACATCGACGCGCTGCTGATCATCGGCGGCTGGAACGCGTATGAGGCGGCCTTCGGCATGTTGACGAACCGTCCGAATTTCCCGTCGTTCAACATCCCGACGATCTGCCTGCCCGCTTCGATCAACAACAACCTGCCTGGTTCCGAGTTCAGCATCGGCGCGGACACGGCGTTGAACAGCATTGTGGACGCGGTGGACAAGATCAAGCAGTCGGCGGTCGCGACGCGGCGCTGTTTCGTCGTAGAAGTGATGGGACATTACTGCGGTTATCTGGCGTTGATGGGCGGAATGGCGACCGGCGCGGAGCGCGTCTACCTGCACGAGGAGGGCGTGCGGCTGCGCGACCTGCAAACGGACGTGGAGAATTTGCTCCGCGGCTTCCAGGCGGGGAAGCGTCTCGGGCTGGTCATCCGCAACGAGAGGGCGAACCCGATTTACACCACAGAGTTTATCTGCTCGCTGTTCGAAGAGGAGGGACAGGATGTGTTCGATGTGCGTCCCGCCATCCTCGGTCACTTGCAGCAGGGCGGCGATCCCTCCCCGTTCGACCGCATCCAGGCGACGCGGCTGGCGCGCATGTGCCTCGAATATTTGATCGAGCAATGCGGCAAGCAGGAATGCGGCAGCGCTTTCATCGGTATGCAAAATGGACAGATCCACTTCCACGATATGCGCGACTTCGACCGCATGATGGACGCCGAACGCCAGCGGCCCAAATCCCAATGGTGGCTGGAACTCAAAGGGATTGCCAGCCTTCTCGCCCAGCAAGGACCGAAATAGACGAAAAGAGCAAGTCGAATTAAGAAACGCTCATCAAAATCGTCGCGTGTCCGTCTGCGTGTCGTAGGGGAGGCGTCAAGCACGGTCCGCAAGCCCGTGATACAGTTGCGATCAGACGGGGCATACGCTTCTCCTCCTTTGCGAATTGAAAGAGCCGGGCCTGGGAGACCCGGCTCTTTCAATTTAAACGGTCTCTCGCAAAGGCGCGCGTGACCGGAGTCATCTCGCGGCGGAGTTCTTTGATTCGCCGTTTGAAATCACTCAGGCAACTGCTATGGATAGATAAATCCAACCTCTTCGGAAGTCCCGTTCAATCCAACAATCAGGCGATCCTTTACGCCGAAGGATTCCTTCCAGGTATGAATACCTGTCGGGTGAGATGGATAAGACTCTTTAGACCTGTCGGACAAACTGCTCGTGTGTAACATAGGAACGGAGAGAACCTGTACTTTGGGAGCGACTTATGCAAATACGGTTTCTCTTTATGTCGGAGAGGGAGACGACCCGGTCGACGGCGTCTATAACCAAATGATGAAGGATACATGTTATCGAGACGGGGTGAAGCGAAGGAATGACGTAGTCAGCGACAACCCGTCCACGAATGCGGCATGAATTCCTGGACGCTCGCCGCGCGTAATTGTGCGATAATATTCGCAAAAGCGAGGTCGTGATGAAAATCGTCCTGTCTCTGTGGCTGGTCATTCTGCTGGCGGGTTGCGCGCCGACCCTCACCCCGGTCCCCTCGCCCGTTGGAGAGTCGCCCGCGCCGACCGCCGTCGTCACAGAGACGCCGCGTCCCGCTCCGCCGCCCTCTCCACAGCCCGAACTCGGCACGGACGCAAATCCCATTTTGCTGGCGCTGCCTCCGTCCCGCTTCCTCGACGCGACCGCCGTCGGCAACGGTCAGCAGCTCGCCGCCCTCCTCGAAAAACAGACCCATTACCGCGTCGTCGCCGTCGCGCCGAACACCTACGCCGACCTGATCAAGTCGCTCGGAAACGGCAACGCCCACATCGCTGCCCTGCCGATGTTCGCCATCGCGCTGGCCTATCAGCGGGACGCGGTGCAGGCCGCCTACGCCTCCACGCAGGATGGAGCCGCCTCCTACGGCGCGCAGTTCCTCGTCCGCAGCGACCGCTTCGACGCGTACTTCGACCCGTTCAAGAAGGAGAATACCGCCGAAGCGCCGCAAGCCCTCGCCCAGTTCAGCGGAAAGAAGCCCTGCTGGACCGAGACTGATTCGCCCTCGGGCTACCTCGTCCCGTTTGGGATCCTGAACTGGTACAAAATCCCCACGCAGGAGGGCGCGTTCCTGCAAAGTCACTTCGCCGTCGTGCGCGCCGTCCGCATGGGCGAAGTCTGCGACTTCGGCGCCACGTACGTAGACGCCCGCGCCTATCCCGCGTTGAAGGACGAATACCCCCGCATCATGGACGAAGTGACCGTCGCCTGGCAGGTCCCGGCCGTCATCCCCTACGACGGGATCTTCCTCGCCGCCTCCGTCCCGCCGAACGTCGCCGCCGAACTCAAACGCGCTCTCGACCTCGTCTTCGCCCAGCCCAACGGCAAAGTCCTCTTCGACGCGCTCTTCAAGATCAAAGGCATCACGCCCGTCGATGACCTCTTCTACGTGGAGTTTACGCGTTACCTCCAGGCCTCCGGCGCGGACTTGAACGCGCTCGTACATTGAAAGTATAATTCCCCCGAGGAGACCTCCCAAATGTACGATCCCAAAAAACTCGACGAACTTAAAGATGCCCTCGAAAAGTGGGAAGAGACCGACCTGCAAAAGACGCTCGCTTCCATGCCCGAGCGACGCGCCGACTTCATCACGACTTCCTCCGAACCGGTCAACCGACTTTACACTCCGCTCGACGTGGCTGACCTCGACTACGCTTCCGACCTCGGACTGCCGGGCGGCTACCCCTTCACGCGCGGAGTCCACCCGACGCTGCACCGCGGCAAACTCTGGAC
>ERZ795060.196-NODE-196-length-86852-cov-6.856170_pt1 | contig 86852 bp, 77 predicted proteins | sample MGYA00375144_ERZ795060 | MGnify/ENA primary metagenome ERZ795060 (study PRJEB30189, sample SAMN05720157) | activated sludge metagenome | isolation source: anaerobic digester from wastewater treatment plant | place: Japan | collected 2015-05-15 ...
TCGAAAAGGTACGACCATCGAGGTCGTCAACACCGACGCGGAGGGACGCATGACCCTCGCCGACGCGCTGGATTACGCCTCCGAGTTCAAGCCGCAGGCCGTGGTTGACCTCGCCACATTGACGGGCGCGTGCGTCGTCGCGCTCGGCGAGAACGTGGCCGCGGGCTACTTCTGCAACGACGAGTCGCTGGCGCAAAAAGTGGAGGAGGCGGCCAAATCTTCCGCCGAGAAATTGTGGCGGCTGCCGCTCTATCCCGATTACCACGAGAGAATTAAGACCGACTACGCCGACATCAAGAACACGGGTAGCCGCTTCGGCGGCGTGGGGACCAGCGCGGCCTTCCTCGAAGTGTTCACGTCGTATCCGTGGGCGCATTGGGACATCGCGGGCATGGCGCAGGATAAGATTGGCGCGAGTCCATCCCAGCCGTTTTCGCATCCCTCGTATTCCGCCCGCGGCGCGACGGGATTCGGCGTGAGGGCGCTGGTGAGCCTCGCGCAGAATTGGAAATAGCGCGGAGGATGAATTTGACGGATCACAAACCCGAGGCGTTCATTGCCCAATTCGAATCCCGCCTTCCCGCCGCGCTGCGGAAGACGCTGCGGCGGCTCGATTCTCCCTTTGCCATTCAGCAATACCTGGACTCGATGCCCTATGTCGGCGAGGAGCGCGACCGATCTCCGTTGAACGTGATGCTCGACAATCAAAGTCACTGCCTCGACGGGGGATTCCTGGCCGCGCTCTGCCTGTGGCGGATCGGGTTCAAGCCGCTCCTCATTGACATTGTGCCGTATCCCGGCGAGGACGATGACCACGTCCTGGCGCTGTATCAGATCGAGGGACGCTGGGGCGCGCTGGCGAAGTCCAACTACGTCAACCTGGGATTCCGCGAACCCGTCTACAAGTCTCTGCGCGAACTGGCGATGACCTACTTCGAGCATTACGTCAGCGTCACCCAATGGAAGGTTTTGCGCGGCTACACGCGTCCGCTCGACGCGTCGCGCTATACCCGTCTCAACTGGGCGTGGGACGAGGAGGGCGCGAACGTCTTGTACTACAAACACTTCTACGGACGCCCGGCCGTCCCGCTTGTGACTCGCAGCATGGCCGCCCGGCTCAGCCGCGTTACGGATAGGAACTACGCCTCCGAGACTCTGTTCACCAATCTGGACGAGTCGTTTGGAAATCGTCCCGACAGCAAATAGCGGATCGTTTTTGGGCGTCCCGTTTCTTTTCCCTCTCTTGCCGCGTTCTTTACCATCTCTTTACGTTGACCTGCTATCCTTTGGGCGTAATCAGGAACAAAACCTGAAATTTCACTCGAAGGAGTATCAACATGAAAAAGACGCTTTTGATCGTCATGGTCGCGGTTTTGGCGCTCGGCGCCTTCGGCGTCGGCGCGGTGTCGGCGCAGGGCGGCAACCCGCCCGCGAATCCGTATGGCTACGGACGCGGCCCAATGATGGGCGGCGGACGCGGCGGCTACGGTCCCATGCGCGATTACGTGGAAAAGGCCCTCGCCTCCAAACTCGGCCTGACCGAGGCGCAGGTGGAGCAGGAACTGACCGTCAAGCCGATGTACCAGGTCGCGCTCGACCACGGCGTGCAGCAGGCGGACCTCGCGGCCTTCATGGCGGACATCCACAAGACGGCCTCCGCGGCCGCCGTCAAGGATGGCGTCATCACGCAGGCGCAGGCCGATGCCATGCTTCAGCGCATGGCGCAGACCGGCTTCAACTTCGGCAATTGCACGATGGGCGGCGGTTACGGACGCGGCGCCGGGATGATGGGTGGACGCTGGCAGAATCAGAATCCGTAAGCGGCCAGCAGCGCGCGCAACGGAGTCGGGTGGACGAGTTTCGTCCGCCCGACTTTTTGTTTTGGCGGCCGCGGCGCGGGATTCAGATTCGCGTTGCAGGCGATTTTCCGACCTGCTTCGCTGGGGTTTGCAACGGAGGTATACTTTATTTCCCGGTCCCCTGGCGCTTTGGGATGGAACGCGATGAACGCGGATCGGCGCGGTCACATTCTCGAATTGTACGAAGAAATGGCTCCTTGTTCCGCGCAGTCCGCGCCCTGTTTGTCAGGCGGCTGGTTTATTTTCACATTTCTACGTCAGCACAGGAGATTTATCATGGAACAACGTCTCGATTACAAACTTGCCTCGCCGCGCGCCTTTCAGTCCATGCTCCAGATGGAGCATGGAGTTCACAAAAGCGGATTGGAAGCATCGCTGCTGGAACTGGTCAAGTCCCGCGCCTCGCAGATCAACGGCTGCGCCTGGTGCCTGGACATGCACACCAAAGACGCCCGCGCCCGCGGCGAGACCGAACAGCGTCTCTACCTGCTTTCTGTCTGGCGCGAGTCGCCGTGTTACACGGAGCGCGAACGCGCCGCGCTGGCCTGGACGGAGGCGCTCACCCAGCTTTCCGCCACGCACGACGTGCCGGATGAAGTGTACGAGCAGGCGCGCGCCCAATTCAGCGAAAAGGAGCTGGTGGATCTAACGCTGGCGATCATCGCCATCAACGGTTGGAATCGGCTCAACGTCGCCTTCCGCTCTACGGTCGGGGATTACGTCAGTCCGCATGCGGCGGAGTAGCGGCGCGGGATGCGGGCCGGCGCCTTCCGCGCGGCCCGCATCCGCATTGATCGCCGCGGACGTCGGCCAAGTTCAACCGTGTTATAATTTTTTGCATCGAAAACGAAGCAGGGGCCCCTTCCGTCATCCTCGATCCGATCCCGACGGAGGCGACGGCCTCTGCGCTTGCGGAGCAGCTCATGGATAATCGAAAAAGCGATTTTATCGCGGCGCTAAATCTTGTCCGTCGCATTTCGGCGCTTGTGGGAATTGTTCTGATTGCGGCGGGAGAATTTATGATGGTTGCCGCTCCCGTAGTCGACCATAAAACTCCAACCGGCCTCTGGATCTCGATTTTGGGGATTCTGATTTTGCTGGCGGCGTTGTTTCTTAAGACCAGTCCCGCGGCGGAGACGAAACTTTCCCAATTTAAAATGACCCGGAAAGCTTTTGGGCTCCTTCTATCGCTACTCCTGTGCGGATTGACGATCTTTGCGTTTGTGCTGTTCCGAAAATACGGCAATCAAAATTTTATCCCCGTTATTTTGACCTGGCTTGCCAGCGGCCTCATGTACCTTCTCGCTTTCGGGGACATGCGCTTATCCGGCTTGGACCTTCGCGCCTGGTTGAAAAAATACAGGATCGAACTTATCCTGCTCGGCCTGGCCGTCGTGATTGGCGCCGTTTTGCGGTTTTACCAATTGGGGGACGTTCCCGGGGTGATCGACGGCGACGAGGGCTTGATCGGGTTGAACGCGCAATTGACCGCGGATGGAGACCTGTCCAGCCCCTTCTCATTATGGGAAAACTTCGGCTCCCTGTATCTTCAGCTGGTCAATTGGATGTTCGGTCTGTTTGGGGCGTCCGCGTTCTCGCTCCGCATTTTGCCCGCGATCAGCGGAACGCTGGCGATCCCGGCGTTGTATTTGCTGGCGCGGCAGATTGCCGGTCCCCGCATCGCGGTCATCGCGGCATTTCTTCTCTCCGCCTCTCACGCGCACATCCACTTTAGCCACATTGGGTCGGTGGGATACATTCACGATACCTGGATCATCCCGCTGGAATTATATTTTCTACTGCGCGGCCTCGAGAAACGCAATTCTTTTCTGATGGCCGCCGGCGGCCTTTTGCTGGCTTTCCACTACAGGCTGTATCTGACCTCTCAATTCGTCACCGGCCTGGTCGCTCTCTACATGTTGTTCCTGTTTCTGTGGCATCGGCCGCGGTTTAAGGCTGCCTGGAAACAGATGTTAACGTTCTGGGGCGGCTTTCTTGTGATGATGGCGCCTCAAATGCGCTATATCATCCGCAACCCCAATGAAATGGTGAACCGTCTCATGCAGGACGGCACCTTCCAATCCGGCTGGCTCCAGCAAAGGATGGCGGACACCGGGCAGTCGGCTTTCCAGATCCTCGCCGACCGCGTGCTGCATTCTTTCCTGTCCCTGATCTACTATCCCGCCATTGATTTTTACGGCGCAAACTTCCCGTTGCTGAGCGTTTTTTCGGCGATCTTCTTTCTGATCGGCCTCGGACTGATCCTCAACCGCGTCAAGTCTCCGTCGTATCTGCTGTTGAACTGGTATTTCTGGGCCGGCACCTTTTCCATCGGACTGTTTTCCATCCCCGCCAGCGCTGATTCCTACCGGATGCTCATCGTCCTGCCCGCCGCGTTCGTGATCGCAGCCATCGGCATAGACAAACTTCTGGAAGTGGCCGGCTTCCAGTGGGAGACGCTGCCGCGGTCCTATGCGGTCGCGGCCGTCGTGATCCTCGCGGGGACGTCCTTCCTGAATGTCCGTATATATTATTCGGATTTTGCCGGCAAATGTCGTTACGGCGGGAACCTCGAAGGAAGATTCGCCTCCTATCTTGGCAGTTACGTCAGGACGGTTGACGAGAATTCCGACGTTTATCTCTTGAGCGACGCCATCTATTTCTATGGCTCGCATGGCTCGACGGATTTTTTGAGCGGCCGAAGGAAAATCGTCAATTACAGCGAGCCAATGGACGCTTATCGCGCGCAATATGGCGAGACCCTCATCGCCAGCCCCAACCGGATAGACGAGTTGCTTGCCTGGGCCTCTATCCATCGCGGCGGCCAGCTGACCACCATCCGGGATTGCCAAAACGTGATCCTGGTCGCATACAAACTGCCCGAGAAACTCTTTGAACCCTGAAGAATATGAACTCATGTACCGGGTGGAAGACGCCCATTGGTGGTATCGGGGGATGCAGGTCCTCACGGAGACCCTGCTGGACCGCTGGCCGACTCGGGCGGCGCGGAACCTCATTCTGGACGCGGGATGCGGCGCTGGCTCCGCGCTGACCGGGTACCTGTCCCGCCGCGGCGACGCGGTCGGCGTGGACCTTTCCCCGCTCGCGACGGGCTTCTCCCGGCGACGCGGCGCGCGGCGCCTGGCGCAGGCCTCGGTACTCGCCCTTCCGTTTGCGGCCTCCACATTCGACCTGGTCGTCAGTCTTGATGTCTTGTACGAGGCCTCGGTCCCCGACGACCGGCTTGCCGTGCGCGAATTCGTTCGCACGTTGAAGCCGGGCGGCGTCCTGTTGATGCGCCTCCCCGCCTACGACTGGCTGCGAGGTCGTCACGACCGGGTCGTCCACACCGCGCGGCGATACCGCCGAAGCCAGATCATTGCGATGCTGCGCGAAAGCGGGCTGGCTGTGGACTTCGCCTCTTACGCCAATATGTTCCTGTTTCCCTTTGCGCTGATAAAGCGCTCGTTTGAGAAGATGTCCGCAGGCTCGCGCCCAGCTTCCGATTTGGAATTTTCCCTCGGAGCGTTGAACCATTTGCTTCAATGGATTCTTTCCGCCGAAGCCGCCCTCATTTCCCGATTTCCCCTGCCCTTTGGCTTAAGCGTGTTTGCCGTTGCCCGCAAGCGCCCCTGACGCATGATGGACCCGCCCCGAAAAATATCCAGCGTTAGCGCAGTCTTTCCCGCCTATAACGACGGCGGCACCATCGCCAGCATGGTTTTGACCGCCCTGATTGCCCTGCCGCAAGTCACGGACGATTTCGAAGTTATCGTGACCGACGACGGCAGCAGCGATTACACGCTTGACGTTTTGCGGAAAATGGAAGGTTTCATCCCGCAGTTGCGCGTCTTCCGCCATCCGCGGAACATCGGCTACGGCGCCGCGCTCCAGACCGGCTTCAACGCCGCCGTCAAAGACTGGGTCTTCTACACCGACGGCGACGCGCAATACAACCCGCTGGAATTGACGAATCTTATCGCGGCCCTCACGGACGACGTGGACATCGTCAACGGCTACAAGATCTCCCGCAACGATCCGCTCCATCGAAAGGTGATCGGGCGCATTTATCATCACCTGGTCAGTTTTATTTTCGGCATTCGCCTGCGCGACGTGGATTGCGACTTCCGCCTCATCCGCCGCCGCGTTCTCATGGAGGCGAACCTGGAAAGCCGTAACGGCGCGATCTGTCTGGAACTGGTCAAAAAGTTGCAGGATCGGGGCTGCGGTTTTGTCGAGGTACCCGTGCGCCATTTCCATCGTCAATACGGGCGCTCGCAATTTTTCAACTTCAGAAGAATCTTCCGGGTGATTCGCCAGTTATTCATCCTCTACTGGAGGCTGGCGATCAAAAAAGAACACTTGAAAGAAAATGATACGTCGTGAAATTCAGGAAGCGTTTAACGGAAAACGGGCGCTGGTCACCGGCGGCTGCGGGTTTGTCGGCAGCGCTTTGACGCGCGCCCTCCTGGACGCGCAGGCCGACGTGCATGTGGCGGACGCCATGCTGCCGGGGACGGGCGCGAATCCGTTCAACCTCGCGGACGTGGGCGCGCGCATTGCCTTCACCCAGGCCGACATGCGCGACGACGCGGCGATGAAACGCCTGCTTCACGACAAAGACTTTGTGTTCAACCTGGCCGGGCTGTCCAGTCACGTCGGCGGGATGCGCGACCCGGCTGGCGATCTCGAAGTGAACGCCCTCGCCCAGCTCCGGCTCCTCGAAGCCTGCCGCGCCGTCAACCCCGGCGCCAGGATCGTCTTTGCCGGCACGCGCCAGGTCTACGGACGCGCGGCGCGTCTGCCGGTCGCGGAAACGGCCCCCGTCTCCCCGGTGGACTACAACGGCGTAAGCAAACTGGCCGGCGAACTCTACCATTTTCTCGCCCATCGCATTTACGGCCTCTGGACAACCACGCTGCGGATGACCAACACCTACGGGCCGCGCATGCGGGCGCGGGACGCCCGCCAGACGTTCCTTGGTCACTGGCTGCGCCTCCTCCTGACTGGCAGGCGCATCCCCATTTTTGGACGCGGCGACCAGCTCCGCGATTTTAATTACGTGGAGGATGTGGCAGACGCGTTTCTGCTTTGCGCTTCCAACCCCGTCGCAAAAGGAAAAACCTACAACCTCGGCGCGGCTCCGATCCGCCTGACGGAACTGGCCGAATTGCTGATAGCCCTGAATGGAGGCGGCTCCTACTCTCTGATCCCCTTTCCCCCGGAGCGGGCGGCCATCGAAATCGGGAATTACGCCGGGGACTACTCCCTCATCCAAAAGGAACTAGGCTGGGAACCCTCGGTCTCCCTCGCAGATGGGCTGAGCCGCAGCCTTGAATTCTACCGCGCCAACCAGGCGCATTATTGGTGACATGCAGGAAATTCCCCTCATCGACCTGGCTGCTCAATACCGCTCCATCGGGACCGAAATCGGCGCGGCGGTGGAGGGCGTCCTCGCGCGCGGCAACTTCATCCTGGGCGAGGAGACTTCGGCCTTCGAGGAGGAATTCTCCGCGTATTGCGGCGTCGCGCATGGGGTCGGCGCGGCGAGCGGGACGGACGCCATCTTCCTGGCTTTGCGCGCCTGCGGCATCGGGGCTGGCGACGAAGTTATCACCTCCGCGCACACCGCGGTCGCGACCGTCGCCGCGATCGAATTGGCCGGCGCGCGCCCGGTTCTGGCGGATGTGGACCCGCGGACCTTCACCCTCGATCCGCGGCAGATCGGAGACAAGGTCACGGCCCGGACGCGCGCCGTCATCCCCGTCCACCTCTACGGCTGCCCCGCCGACCTGACGCCCATCCTCGAGATCGCCGACCGGCGCGGCCTCGTCGTCATCGAGGATTGCGCCCAGGCGCACGGCGCGGCCTACCGCGGCCGAAAAGTCGGCGGCTGGGGACGGACCGCGGCCTTCAGCTTTTATCCCACTAAGAACCTCGGCGCGGGCGGCGACGCGGGGATGCTCCTCACCGACGACGCGGCCTTGGCGGAAAAGACGCGGCTGCTCTGTCAATATGGATGGAGGCAAAGATACATCAGCGAAATCAAAGGGGTCAACAGCCGCCTGGACGAGATCCAGTCCGCCATCTTGCGGGTAAAACTCAAATATCTAGACCGATGGAATCAAAGACGGCGGGCGATTGCCGCGCGCTATCGCGCGCTCCTCGCCGAAAACGGCCTCGACCTGCCGATCGTCCCTGAGACGGCGCGGCACGTTTTCCACCAATTTGTGATCCGCAGCCGCCAGCGGGACGAACTGCGCCGCTACCTGGCCGAAAGACGCGTCCACACCGCCATCCACTATCCCGTCCCGATTCATCTTCAACCCGCCTTTAGCGGACTCGGCTGCCGCGCGGGAGATTTCCCGATCGCCGAGGAACTTGCAGGTCAAATCCTTTCCCTGCCGATCTATCCAGAACTGACCGACGAAGCGGTGGAGAGAGTCTGTGAATTGATTCGGGAATTTCAACGCAAAGGCGCTTTCAAAGAATGAAAGCGCCCTGATTTCACGCGATCTTCCTTCTGCGTTTCGTTACCCCGTCTTCACCTTCATGTTCGCCATGCCGCTAAACGTCGCCGCGCACCACTTGTCCTTGTCAATCTGGACCCACGCGCCCTCGGAATACAAAAGCGCCGACGTCACCACGGTTCCCTTCTTCAATCTATCCACGATGCTGTAGTGGATACCGGGACCGCTTCGCACGTTCAGTTCCTCGGCTGTCACCTCGAACTTCATGGAGGGCAGCGCCACCGAACCGGGCATACCTGGGTCCGGCGCGGTCTGTCCTGCGAGATAAGGCAGGGGGTCCATGTATCCCTTATAAGCGCCGGTCTGATTCGAGCCGCGCAGCCCAAAGTGCAGGTGCGGACCGGTACTCGCTCCCGTGTTGTTGCTAAATCCGATCACCGCGCCCGCCTCCACGGTCTGCCCCGCCGACACGCTGGTTTGCATCAGGTGGGCGTAATACGTGTAGTAGACCGTCGCGCCGTCCGTGTGCTTCAACTTCACGTAATTTCCATAGCCTCCATTTTCAAAAGAGACCTTGTCCACCGTGCCTTTGGCCGCCGCCTTTACCGGCGTGCCGTTCGAGACCCCGATATCCAGGCCGTTGTGCCCAGGAAAACCCCATTGAGCGTAGAGCGACGGATTCTCGCCGAACTTCTGCGTGATCGGCCCGCTGACCGGGTAGATAAGTGTGATTGCCATGGAAGACTCCTCTCTGGGTTGAATGACGCAACTATAGCACAATGTATAATGACGGACAATGCCGAGACGACTCGTCTGCCTGCTCTTCCTCTGGACTTTGACCGCCTGCGCCTCCACCCCTGACCTCGCGCCGGCCGCGCCGGCCCGGCCTGTTTCCACGCCCCGGCCGCGTACTGCCGCGCCCGTCCCTTCGTCCGTCCCTTCGCCCGTCCCCACGCCGACTTTGACCTATCGTCAGGCGATCTTTCCCTACACCGTCGAAGGACTCCGCCAGCGCGGCTACCAAAGCGGCAGCGTGACCGTCGTCGGCCTCATCGAAGAGACGAAAGATTTCGCCAGTTACCTCATCGAATACCCCTCCGACGGGCTGAACATCCGCGGCGTGATGCAGATCCCTACGCGCGGCGAACCGCCCTGGCCCGTCATCGTGATGAATCATGGATGGTTTTCGCGCTCCGTCTTCCGCTCTGGAGACGGAACCGCCCGCGCCGCCGAATACCTGAACACGCGCGGCTACCTCACCATTGCCCCCGACTATCGGAGTTGGGGAACGTCCGATGTCGGCCCCAGCCTCTTCTACTCCGGCCTCGCCATTGACGTGGTCAACCTGCTTCTCGCCATCCCCTCCATCCCGCAGGCGGACGCGTCCCGCGTCGGGTTGTGGGGACACAGCATGGGCGGCGCGGTGACGATGAAAGCGCTGACGATCGTCGGGGAGAATCCCTCGATGGGGGCGGACCCGGCTCATCCGCTGGTCCGCGCCGCGGTCCTGTATTCCACCGTCAGCGCGGACCAGGCCGACGCGTTGACGCGGTGGGGCCCGGGCTGTTTCGGCGACATCCTGGCGGGCGAATCCCGCATGGATTGCAATTCCTCCGACGTGCTTCATCCAGATTTGCCCGCCGAGGTTTTGGCGGCTTATTCCCGCGCGGCCGGCGATCCTGACATGCTGAAACTCGTCTCACCGATCAACTATCTCGAATACGTGACCGTCCCCGTGCAGATCAACTACGGCACATGGGATGGCGAGGAACTTTCAGGCACGCCGCCCGAGTGGTCTGTTAAATTGGCCCAGGCGTTCCTCGACGCAGGAAAACCCGTGAAACTGATCGCGTACGAAGAACAACGCCATTCCTTCGTCAATGAAGCCTGGTACCGCTTCATGGAAAACGCGGCGAAGTTCTTCGACCAATACGTGAAAAATTAAGTAGGTCTCTTGCAAAAGCGCGCGGGATATGCTTTGAAACGAGAGAACCTTCGCGGCCTTCGCGATGAGAATCTGCAAAGAGACTGTTTCTTGCGTACACAGATTACGTGGATGGAACCATGAAAAATCCGCGCTTGTCTGTGCAATCCGCCAAATCCGTATACAAAAGAAACGCTCTGCATGACGTCAAATTTCTCCTTGACCAATTCCGCGTAAGAGGTATAAAATTCAGTCATCTTATCCAGAAAGGAGGCACGCCACAAATGAAAAGCGTCTCGGTTGTCGTCAGCCACGTTCTTTACGCGCCTCCTGTACGGGAAGAATCCGCTTAACCCTCCCTGGACTTGGTTTCCTTTCCGCAGGCGCGCAACCCTGCGGATTTTTTGTTTAACGCGGGGAAAGTTGACCAGAACCCGAAAAATCCATTTTCGGAAACGATTCACAAGGTAGAAACAATGAGCAAGAATCAACTCCTCGAGTTCATCGAAGAACTCGACGACACACAGACAGACGATGTCGAACAACCCGTCGGCGCGCGGGTTTCCAAAAAGCGCCAGTCGGGGCGGCGCGAGAAGGAGGCGCGGCTCTTTGTCCGCGCGCAGGAGTTCGCCCGCGATTTCCAGTTTACCTACAAAGCGGCGCGCTTCGAGGAGGCCTGGCTGCTGGATTCGCTGAACAATCTGGCCGAACACGGCTGGATCAGCGACGTGCTCCGCAAAGCCAAAGTCGGCAAGGAAGCCTCGGTCTATCTATGCAGGCCGGGTCCTGCCGCGGCTGAGTCGAAATTCGTGGCCACCAAGGTTTACCGTCCGCGCACGCTCCGCAGTTTGAAGAACGACCAGCAGTATCGCGACGGCCGCGCCGACCTCGACGGCGACGGTCACGTCGTCTTTAAGGAGGCCGAAGTCCACGCCATCGCCAGGCGGAACACTTTTGGCGAGGAACTCCGTCACCAGTCGTGGATCGCGCACGAGTTCCGCGCCCTGGAGATTCTCTTCAAAGCGGGCGCCGACCTGCCGCGTCCCTACGCGCGGGCAGGGAACGTCATCGTGATGGACTTCGTGGGCGACGCGCTCGGGTCCGCGCCGACCCTCAACGAGGTCCGGTTGGAAGCGGGCGAAGCGCGGCCGCTCTTCGAGCGCGCGATGCGCAACGTCGAGATCCTGCTCTCGCATGGATTCGTCCACGGCGACTTGTCGGCGTACAACATCCTGTACTGGGAGGGCGACATCCGCCTGATTGATTTCCCGCAGGCGGTCTCGCCGAAGGACAACCGCAACTCATTTCGCATCTTCTCGCGAGACGTGTCGCGGCTGTGCGGATATTTCGCCAAACAGGGCGTGGACTCGGATCCGTGCCAGATCGCGGCCGACCTGTGGGCGCGGCACGGATTCAAGTCGAAAGAGGAACCCCATCCGCTCCAGGCGTGATCCGTGTACGAGCGCGCAGCTACGGGTTCAGCGCTTTGTTCAGCAGCGTTTCGCCGATGGATTTTATAAGCGGGGCGTTGTTTTCTTCCAGCAGGATGACGAGGACGAGCCGCGTTCCCTGCCAGTCGGGAAGCGTCCCCGCGGCGAACCAGGTGAAGGACTTTTCCCCTTCGCTGGACTTCGCCGCGTACTCCCAGAACGGCTGATTCTGGACTCCCAGCGACTCGGCGGCTGCGTTGGCCTTCGCCTCGTCCATGACCCGGAGCGGTTCGCCGCTGGCCGGGAGAATGACCCAGCCCTGGGTCGGCGTGTCCACCGCCAGGGCGATGCGCGGCGCGGGACGGACTCCGCCGTTGCTGAGCGGCGCGTAGGCCAGCGCCATTTGCAGGGGGCTGACGCGCAGATTGTTCAGCTGGCCGAGTTTTGCAGGCGCGCCGACCGGCATTTGCAGGTCGGGCGCGGCGTAGAAGCCGAGTTGCCTGAAGAACGCGATTTTGCGCGTGTCCTCGGGGATGGACGCGCTTCCGAATTGCGCGGCCAGCAGGGGGTTCGGGAAGGAGGCGGGCGGATAACTTCCCTGCGCGGCGCGGTTGAGCAGGGGCGCGCGCGGGTCGGCTTGCAGGGCTGCGCCGCTCTCGTCGAGCAGGTTGGGATCGTAGGCGGGATGCGAGGCCATCGTCAGAATTTCGCCGCTTTGGGCGTTGAGCAGGATGATCGCCCCGGCGCGGTCGCCGAGGAGCGCGTCGGCGGCGCGTTGCAGGCGCAGGTCGAGACTGAGGCGCACGTCGAGGCCGGGCGGGGGGGAGCCGTAGAGCAGGTGATTCCACCAGATGAGGCTGGACGGGTTGCCGCGCAGGCCGCGCAGGTAGTTGTCGAGGCTGGCCTCCATTCCGGCCTGCCCGTAGACGGGGTGCGTGTATCCAGTGAGCGGGGACGCGTCGGTATAAATGTAATCGCGGCTGTACTGGTTTTCGATCTGTCTGGTGATGGCGATGGGCTGGTTTTCGCGGTCGAGGATGGAGCCGCGGCGCACGTAACGGTCGGCGATGGAGCGGCGGGCGTTGTCGGTGCGCGTCAGCAGGTCGGGGCCGCGGACGACGGCCCACCATCCGCTGGCGAGGGAGGTGGCGCCGAATCCCAGCAGGAAGAGGGCGGCGAGCAGGGTGTAGGGACGGTGGTCGGCGAGGGGCGCGGGTTCGTTTTCGCGGCTGTCGACGCGCAGGAGGAGGGCGAGCGCGAGGAAGGCCGTCAGCAGGGACGAGCCTCCGTAGGAGACGAATGGCAGGGTGACGCCCGTCAGCGGGAGCAGGCGCAGGTTGCCGCCGATGATGAGCAGGCTTTGTACGCCGATGTAGGCGGTCAGCCCGCCGGCGAGGAGGCGTTGGAAGCGGTCGGGGGCCAGGAGGGCGGCGCGCAGTCCGCGGACGACGAGGAGTCCGAATAACGCCAGCAGGCCGATGGAGCCGAGTAGGCCGGTCTCTTCGGCGATGGCGGTGTAGATGAAGTCGGAGATGGAGACGGGGACGAGGCCCGGCGAGCCGAGGCCGGGGCCGCGGCCGAAGGTCCCGCCGTTGGCGATGGCCAGCAGCGACTGGACGATCTGGAAAGAGCGCCCGCTGGGATCGTTCCAGGGGGTGAGCCAGGCGTCGAGGCGCAGGCGGATGATGTCCACGAAATAGTAGCCGATCAGCGCGGCGAGGCTCAATCCGACGGCGGTGACGAGGAGGACGCGCCGGTCGCCGGTGGCGAGAAAGAGAACGATGGTGTATAGCAGGAGGAAGATGGAGGCCGTGCCGAGGTCGCGCTGGACGAGGAGGATGAGCAGGGAGAGGCCGGTCAGCGCGGCGGTGGGGACGAGGAGCGGGATGGAGAGTGCGCGCCGCAGGGAGCGCGGCGCGGGGCCGCTCTGGAGCGTTTCAACGGGCAGGCGGTCGGCGAGATAGGCCGCGAGGTAGATGACGAGCAGAAGCTTGAGCGGCTCGGAGGGTTGCAGGTAGACGTCCGCGCCGCCGATCCACAGACGCGGCCCCGCGCCGGATGGGTTCGAGCCGAAAGCCAGCGTGAGCGCAGTGAGCAGGATTCCGCCGAGGAGGGTCAGGTATTTGTAGCGGCGGAGGCGCGTCAGGTCGGCGGGGAGATGGAGCGCGAGCAGAAACGCGCCGGCGGATACGACCAGCCAGACGGTCTGGCGCGCGCCAAAGTATGGGTCGAGCCGCCAGATGGCGAGGAGTCCCCAGCCGCAGAGGAGGAAGGCGGAAGGCAGGATGAAAGGATCGAGGTCGGGGAGGCGGCGCGCGGTCACGCGCGAGGCGAGCAGGTAGAGCGCCAGCCAGACGGCGAAGCCGATCCAATGTCCCCAGCGCAGGTCGGCGCCCCAGGCGCGCTCGCGCACGGCCGGGGAGAGGGTCAGGATGACCGAGAAGAGGAAGAGGAATGCGGCCGCAAACGGGAACAGGCGGCGCGGCAGGTTGAGGTGGGTCACGTTGGGATGCGTTTTCCGACTGGCGGTTTCGGTCTTTCTTTGACGGAGGGCGGGAGGCGCCGGGACGGCGAAGCGGCGCGCGGGTCTTTTGCCGTCAAAGCCGCGTGGTGGGCGAGGTCTCTGCGGGCGCGCCGATGCCGACGATGATGGCGGTGTGTCCGCATTCGATCTGGTCGCCAGTGGTGAGGACGGCGGGGATGGGCAGCGGCAGTTGGTTTAGGCGCGTGCCGTTGGTGGAGCCAAGGTCTTCCACCCACCATTGTCCATGATGGTAACTTAACCGGGCGTGGCGCGCCGATACGGCGTCGTCGTCCAGGGCAATTTCGCAGGCTGGATCGCGTCCAATCAGCAGTTCGGCCTGGCGTACGATGCGCCGCGAGACGTTTCCTCCGGCGCGTTGGATGGCGAGGTCGAGCATGGGGGCTTTTTGGACAGACAGGCCGAGACCTTGCGCGCGCAGGTCTTTCCAGAGCGTGAGCAGCATCCACCCTAAAAAGGCGTATAGGCAGGCCGCGAGGACAAGCCGCAGAACGAGGACGAGAATGCCGCTCATGTTTTGGCGTTGCGACGGTCGAATGCGGGTTTTAAAATGGCCGTCGCATGATCGTTCGGCGTCTGGGATTCGAGCGGGCCGGTGTCTTTTAAGTCGGGACGGGCGGGCGGGTTGTCCTGGCCGAAAACGAGGGTGACGCCCGCCAGCGAGACAACGTCGCCCGGATAAAGGATGGACTGGCTGGCGCGCTGCCCGTTCACGAAAGTTCCCCCCGTCGAATTCAGGTCGAAGACGATGTATCTTCCCTTGATGGCGCGCAATTGGGCGTGGGTGCGCGAGACGCGCGGGTCGTCAATGACGAGTTGATTTTCCAGCCGCCGCCCGATGTTGATCACCAGCGCGTCGAGCGGGAATATCTTTCGGCCTTCCACGATGAGGAACGCGTTTGGGGGAATGACGGGCGCTTCGTTTTCTTTCGCGTTTTGCAGGATGATGTCGGTGGGGCCGACGTTGTTGATTTTCTGGGAGACCACCACCCGCGTTTCCCCGGCCGCGAGGGTTTCGTCCGCGGTGACGGAAAGGATGGGCGGCGAATCGAATTGCTGGTCCATTTCCTGGCCGGCCGTCTGGATGGCGTCTTGCAGCGCTTCGAGCAATTGGGCGTTTTCCCACTTGCGGATCTCTTGCGGGGAAACCGCCAGCGTGAAAATATTCGGCGAGACGCTCTTGCCCGACGACTCGACATTGGCTTGTATCGCCTCGGCCAGTTGACGGAGGATCTTTCGTTCGAGGCCCTGTCCTGGCAGAAAATTGACCAGGTGGATTTCCACGAGTTCCTGGATTCGGGCTTCAAGGTTGTCAAGCGTGGTCGGCATGGATTTCCTCGGCTTGATTATAGAGGCGCGGGGGCAATTCCGCAAGTCTTGGGACGACTCGGTTAATATACTAGAAAATTATCATAAATATTTGACAATTCAAATTGACCCTGCTATAATGCCGCCGCATTAATTCAAATCTCGGATTGGCTTAACAGGAGCAACGCGCATGTCGCAATTGGAAATCAGGAATTTACACGTCAGCATCGAAGATAAGGAAATTTTGAAGGGCGTGTCTCTCGTCGTCAGGCAGGGCGAAGTCCACGCCATCATGGGGCCGAACGGAACGGGCAAGTCTACGCTGGCGTATACATTGATGGGACATCCCAATTACGCCGTGACCGAAGGCGAAGTAATTTTTAAGGGACAGAACCTGCTCGAACTCGAACCCGACGAACGGTCCCGCGCGGGCATCTTTCTCGCGTTTCAGTACCCGGTCGCCATCCCCGGCGTGACGGTGGCGAACTTCCTCCGTTCCGCGCTGAACGCCCGGCGCCGCGCCGCGAATCCCGAAGACAAGGGCATGCCCATCCATGAATTCCGCAAAATATTAAAGGAAAGAATGGACATGCTCAAGATGGATCACAGCTTTGCGGGACGCTATCTCAACGACGGCTTTTCGGGCGGCGAAAAGAAGCGCGCGGAAATCCTGCAAATGGCGACCCTCAAGCCGGAGATCGCCATTTTGGACGAGACCGATTCCGGCCTGGACATCGACGCGTTGCGCGTTGTCTCGGAGGGCGTCAACGCCCTTTCCGGTCCCGAACTGGGCGTGCTGGTCATTACGCACTACCAGCGTCTCCTGAACTACATCAAGCCGCAATTTGTCCACGTGATGATGGGCGGACGTATCGTCGAGAGCGGCGGCCCGGACCTGGCGCTCCACCTCGAGGAACACGGCTACGACTGGATCCGCGAAAAAATAGAAGAGTAGATTAGAGAACAGAGAGCGGTTTTATCGGTGGAATGACCTGTTCTCTGCTCTCCATTTTCTACTCTCTGGAGATTTATCCATGACTGACGACGCAAAAATCCTCGAAGGTATTGGCGAATACAAATACGGTTTCCACGAGCGCGACGATAACTACGCGTTCAAGTCGCAAAAGGGCTTAAGCCGCGAAGTCGTCGAACAGATCTCGCGCATGAAGGACGAACCGCAGTGGATGCTCGACTTCCGTCTCAAGGCGCTGGAGCATTTCATGGCGCGTCCCATGCCCAATTGGGGGCCCGACCTGGCGGAACTCGACCTCGATAATATCTACTATTACGTTCGGCCGACCGAGAAACAGGGCAAATCCTGGGACGACGTTCCCGACGACATCAAGCGGACCTTTGACAAACTCGGCGTCCCCGAAGCGGAGCGTAAATTCCTGGCGGGACTCGGCGCGCAATACGAGTCTGAGATGGTGTATCACTCCATCCAGGAGCATCTCGAAAAGCAGGGCGTGATCTTCCTCTCCATCGAAGACGGGATGAGGAAACACCCCGACTTGTTCCGCGAATACTTCGGCACGGTCATCCCGATCGAGGACAACAAGTTCGCGGCGCTCAACTCCGCCGTCTGGTCGGGCGGATCGTTCGTCTACGTGCCGAAGGGCGTCAAAGTGGACCTGCCCCTGCAGGCCTACTTCCGCCTCAACACGGCCAACGTCGGCCAGTTCGAGCGGACGCTCATCATCGTGGACGAAGGCGCGCAGGTGCATTATGTGGAAGGCTGCACCGCCCCTCAATACACCACAGACTCATTCCACTCCGGCGTGATCGAGATCATCGTCAAGAAGGGCGCGCGCTCGCGCTATTCCACCATCCAAAACTGGAGCACGAACGTTTACAACCTCGTCACCCAGCGCGCCAAAGTGTTCGAGAACGGCACGCACGAGTGGGTCGACGCGAACCTCGGCAGCAAAGTCACCATGAAGTATCCCTCCTGCTACCTCATGGAACCGGGCGCGCACGGCGAAATGCTTTCGATGGCGTTCGCGGGCGCGGGCCAGACACAGGACGCGGGTTCCAAGATGGTCCACTTCGCGCCGAACACCACCAGCAAGATCACCTCCAAATCCATCTCGAAGAACGGCGGACGCGCCTCGTACCGCGGCCTGCTCAAAGTCTACAAAGGAGCGAAGGGCGTCAAATCCAACGTCGTGTGCGACGCGCTGCTCATCGATCCCAAATCCCGCTCCGACACCTATCCCTACATCGAAATTGACGAAGATGATGTCTCCGTCGGGCATGAAGCCTCGGTCAGCAAAGTGGGCGAGGAGCAACTCTTCTACCTCATGTCGCGCGGCCTCAGCGAAGAGGAAGCCACCACCATGGTCGTCTCGGGCTTCATCGAGCCGCTCGTCAAGGAACTGCCGATGGAATACGCGGTCGAGATGAACAGACTGATTCAATTACAGATGGAAGGATCGATAGGCTGACATGCAAGAGAAACCCAGAGTTGTGATCTCGCGCGGACGCCGGACCGAATCCGCCATCAAGGAATTTGCCTTCACCCAGGCCGACCTGCCTGCGGACGCGAGCCTCGCCTCTTTCCGGACCTCGGCCTGGTCCGCGTACCGATCGTTGTCTCTACCCCAAACGACCGACGAAGCCTGGCGCCGCACGGACCTCCGCCTCTTCCCCGCGCCGGACTTTAAGATTCCCGCCCCCGGCGCGCACGAAGACTTCGCCTCGGTCCCGAACGAATTGCTCAAACCCCTCGTCGGCGACCAGCACGGCGGGCAGATCACCCTGCTCGCGGGCGGCTCGCAGGTCTTCCTCGAAGACGCGCTCGCGAAACAGGGCGTGGTCTTCACCGATTTCCGCACGGCGGAAAAGGATCATCCCGACCTGCTCGCAAAATTGATCGGGCAGATCGTCAAACCCGAAGACGGGAAGTTCGCCGCGCTGGCCTCCGCGCTTTCACAAAACGGCGTGCTGCTCTACGTCCCGAAGAACGTCCACGTGGAAGCCCCGCTTCATTCCGTGCTGTGGGGCCCCGGCGCGGACCTGGCTTACTTCTCCCATCTCATCGTCTATGTGGACGACGGCGCCTCGGCGACGTACGTCCACGAGGCGGCCTCGCCCGACGAACCCGGTCACGCCATGCACGCGGGCGTCGTCGAGATTCACGTCGGCGCGGACGCCAACCTGCGGTTTGTCGAACTGCAATCCTGGGGACGCGGCGTCTGGAATTTCTCGCACGAGCGCGCCCGCGTGGAGCGCGGCGCGAACCTGGATTGGATCTTCGGCGCGGTCGGTTCGCGGCTGACGAAGAACTTCTCCGACCTCGACCTCGTCGGCGAGGGCGCGGTGGGACGCATGTCGGGCTTCTACTTCACCGACGGCAACCAGCATCTCGACCACGACACCCAGCAGAACCACTATGCCCCGCGCACGACCAGCGACCTGCTATTCAAGGGCGCGCTCAAAGGGAAGAGCCGCTCGGTCTGGCAGGGGATGATCTACGTGGCGCCCGGGGCGCAGAAAACCGACGGGTATCAGGCCAATCGCAATATCATCCTGAGCGAGGAGGCGAGAGCAGACTCCATCCCAGGGTTGGAAATCCTGGCTGACGACGTCCGCTGTACGCACGGCGCGACCGTCGGAAAATTGGAGCAGGAGCCGCTGTTCTATCTCAAGTCGCGCGGCCTCCCGCAGGCGGAGGCGGAGCGGCTGGTCGTCGAGGGCTTCTTCGACCCGATCATGCAGCGCATCCCCTTTGAAGGCGTCCGCGAGAGATTCCAGCAGGCAATTTTGCACAAGATGGCTTAAGTCGTCGTCGAAAAGAGAAAAATGGTCACTAAAACAAAAGCAAAACAGACGAAAAGCGCGCCGGTCGTTCATGAGCGGCGGCCGGTCCGGGGCGGACGCGTCGGTTCGCAGATCTCCTACATGAAGGCTCCGGGCGCCGAACTTGCCTTTACCGTGGGCGACATGGTGGAGGTGTTCTGCGACCACGAAAAGAACAACGACCGCGTGCGCGGCTGGATCAGGGGCGTGGTCGTCCAGGTGGATAACAAGATGGTCGCGGTGCAATTCCGTTCCAACGTGTTCCTCACCGACGGCTGGATGGTCCCCGACCGCATTTTGTGGTATCCCCTCATTTCCGAGCATATCCGACCCGTCGTGAAAAAATCGGCGCGGAAGGAAATTCCCAACTACTAACGCCATGCTCGACGCCAACCTCATCCGCGCAGACTTTCCGATCCTCGAACGCCGAACCGCCAGCGGGGCGCGCGTGACCTATCTCGATTCCACGGCCACGTCGCAGAAGCCGCTTGCGGTCATCGAGGCGATGAACGATTTCTACCGCCGCTCGAACGCGAACATCCATCGCGGCGTCCACACGCTGGCGGAAGAGTCCACCGCGCTGTACGAGCAGGCGCGCGAGAAGGTCGCGAAGTTCATCAACGCGGAATCGGCGCGGCAGATCGTCTACACGCGCAACACGACCGAGTCCATCAACCTTGTGGCGTATACCTGGGCGCGGGCGAATCTCAAAGCCGGAGACCTGATCGTCCTGACCGAGATGGAGCACCACTCCAACCTCGTGCCGTGGCACATGCTGGCGGCGGAACGCGGCGTCGAGCTGGACTTCATCCCCGTGACGGCGGACGGCCTGCTCGACCTGGACGCGTACCGCTCGCTTCTCACGCGTGACCCGAAGCTGGTCGCGTTCACCCAAATGTCCAACGTCCTCGGGACGGTGAACCCCGCGGCCGAGATCGTCCGCCTCGCGCGCGAAGTCGGCGCGGCGACCCTCGTGGACGCGGCCCAGTCCGCCCCGCATCTCGCGATCGACGCGCAGGCCATCGACGCGGACTTCATCGCCTTCTCCGCGCACAAGATGTGCGGCCCGACCGGCATCGGCGCGTTGTACGGCAGGGCCGAATTGCTCGAATCCATGCCGCCCTTCCTCGGCGGCGGCGACATGATCAGGGAAGTGAAGCTGCGCTCCTTCCGCCCGAATTCGATCCCGCACAAATTCGAGGCGGGGACTCCCGCCATTGCCGAGGCAGTCGGTTTCGGCGCGGCCGTGGACTACCTGGCCGCGATCGGCATGGACAAAATCTCCGCGCACGAACATGAGATCATCGAGTACGCGCTGGAACGTCTCGAGGAGATTCCCGGCGTGAAGGTCTTCGGTCCCTCGGCGGATAAGAAGGGGGCTGTCGCGTCGTTCACGCTGGAAGGTGTCCATCCGCACGACGTGGCGCAAATCCTCGACCGGGACGGGATTGCCGTCCGCGCGGGGCATCACTGCGCACAGCCGCTCCACGAGAAGTTCGGCATCCCTGCCACCAGCCGCGCCTCGTTCTATCTGTATAATACGAGGGACGAAGTTGACTTGTTGGTCAACGGGATCTACAAAGTCAAAAAACTCTTTGGGTGAACAATCTCGTAGTCTTATAGTCGCTTGGTCGCGTAGCCGTTGCTTGATCGAGATGACCATCCGACCATTTGACTACCAGACCAATTGACCATCCGACTACCAAACTAACGGACTATTCGACCAATGGACGACCTCTATCGCGAAGTCATCATCGAACACTACAAGAATCCATCCTATCGCGGACGCCTCTACCCGCACGATATTTCGTTCGCGGATAGCAACCCCCTCTGCGGCGACCACATCCAGATTGACCTGCGCGTGGACGCGGACGGGACGATCACCGAGGCGCGCTTCGACGGTCACGGCTGCGCCATCTCGCAGGCTTCCGCCGACCTGTTGATGGAATCCATTATCGGTAAATCTGTCGAGGATGTGAAGCGCCTCAATAAACAGGACATCCTCGACATGCTCGGCATTGACCTCGGCCCGGTCCGCTTGAAGTGCGCCCTGCTTTCGCTCAAGGTCTTGAAGGCGGGAGTCTATGGACTGGGGGAAGCGGGCGATGACCTGGTGGAGTAAAAACCGTCGCGCCGAAACCATCATCACTGTGGAAATGACATGACTTTCAACTACACAACTTTTGAAGAAGCCCAACTGGAATTTTTTGAGATCGCGCCGGTTTCCGAACTCTCCAACGGACAGCGTCTTTTTGTGGACATCGGCGACCGTCCCATCGTCATCTTTAATATCGCGGGACGGCTCTTCGCCATCGGCGACGTCTGCACGCACGACGACGGTCCGCTCGGCGACGGCGAACTTGACGGATATAACATCGTCTGCCCGCGGCACGGCGCGGAATTCGACGTCCGCAGCGGGAAGGTGATGAAGATGCCCGCCGTGGTGGACGTCCCCGCCTACCCCGTCCGCGTGACGGATGGGACGATCCAGATCGGAATCCCGAAGGAACAGGCGTAGGCTTTCCCGCGTCGACATGAGAGAACGTCTCTTACGCAGGGCGTATTGCGCGCTCCCTGATAGAGTCTAATTTTTGAGCAGGTCTTTGAGAGTAGAGAAGGGGGAGTCGTCCGCTTCGGCGCGGTGACCGCAGTCTTTCTGGTTGAGGTCCTGTCCGCAGATGGGGCAGAGTCCCTTGCAGTCGGGTTTGCAGATCGGGCTGGCGGGGATCTCGATCAACGCGTAGTCGCGCAGGAGGAGGGCGAGGTCAATGTGCGCGTCGTCGGGGAGAATCAGGTCGGAGTCGGTCACGGATTTTTCGTTGAAGGCGTATAACTCGGTCATTTCCCAGCGGAGAATTTGATCGAACTCGCGCAGACAGCGCGCGCACTCCAGGCTGGTCGTGGCTTCGAACGCGCCCGTGAGCAGCAGTCCCTGCGGCGTGCGTCCGAGGATGGCCGAGCCGTGGAAGTCGCGCAGCTCGAGGTCGTCCTCGATCTGGACTTTGTCGAAGTCGAAGGGGAATTCGTTGCTGAAGCCGACTTCGTTGCCGACGATGAAGCCGACGTTCAGTCGGAAGGGTTTGCGGGGGTTGGCCATTAGATTTTTCGGTCTACCACGTAGCGCGCCAGGTTTTCGAGCGCGGCGCGTTCCTCGCGGTCGTCGAAGGGGGCGAGGCAGGCGACGGCGCTGTCGACGCGCTGCTCGGCCTCGCGCATGGCCTGGCGGATGGCGTCGCTGGCGCGGATGGATTGGACGAGCCGCTCCATGCGTTCGTGGTCGCCCCAGCCGCCCGCGGCCAGCGAGCGGACGTCGGGGTGGTCGGGATTCGTCTCGGCGTAGTAGATGGCCGGGAGGGTCACGAGTCCCTGCAGGAGGTCCGAGCCGAGCGGCTTGCCGACTGCAGCCTGGTCGCCGGTGAAGTCGAGCAGGTCGTCCACGATCTGGAAGGCCATGCCGAGTTCGTATCCGAATTTTCGGATGGTCTCGCGGATCTCCGCGTCCTCGACGCTGATGATGGCCGCGGCCTGCGCCGCCATTTCGAACATCGAGGCGGTCTTGGCGTAGATGCGCTGGTAGTAGTTCTCGCGGTTGATGACGCCGCGCGCCGAGAACAGTTGCGTCAATTCGCCGTTGACGATGACGGCGAGCGTTTCGGCGAAGAGCCGCGTGAGCGGCAGGTGATTGACGTCGGCGGCGAGTTTGGCGGCGCGGGCGAAGAGGAAGTCTCCCGTCAGGACGGTGGCGGCGGAGGACCAGCGCGCGTTCAACGTCTCCGCGCCGCGTCGCAGGAGGGCGCCGTCGATCAGGTCGTCATGGACGAGGGTGGCGGTGTGGAGCAGTTCGGCGGCCGCGCTGAGGGTGACGAGTTGCGCGGGCGGGCCGTCCAGCATCCCGCCGACCAGCAGGGTGAGCGTGGGACGGATGCGTTTGCCGCCGGCCGAGAGCAGATGATCGAGGGCGGCGCGCATGTCGGGGTTGCAGTTCTCGCCCTGGGCGCGCATGAGATCTTCAACCTGGCGGATTTGTTCCTGAATGGAGGTTGTGATAATCGTATTGTTCAAGTCTCACCAACGGAAGAGGCGGGCCGCGTTGTCGGCGGTGACGGCGGCGACCTCGTCCATTTTTTTGAATTTTATTTCTGCAATTTTATCAGCAATTTCAACGACGAAGGCAGGTTCGTTGCGTTTGCCGCGCTGCGGGACGGGGGCGAGGAAGGGCGAGTCGGTTTCGATCAGCAGCCGGGCAAGCGGCAGCTGGGAGATGACGGCGCGTTTTTGGTCGGCGTTCTTGTATGTGACGGGACCGGTGACGCCGATGAAGAAATTCATTGCGACGGCTTTCTGCGCCGTCTCCAGCGTCCCGTTGAAGGAGTGCAGGACGCCGGGCCGTTCGGCGAGCGGATGATTTTCCGAGACCAGGCGCGAGCGCCATTCAGACAGGATTTCCAACAGTTCGACGGAGGCGCTTCCGAACCAGGCGTCGTTCTCCTCGCGCATGTGGATGACGGCTGGTTTGCCGATCTCCGCCGCGAAGTCCAACTGCCGCTTTAGCGCGTCGCGCTGACGCGCCCGCTGCGCTTCGTCCTTCACCCAATAATGGTCCAGACCGATCTCGCCGACCGCGACCGCTTTGGGATGCGCCGCCAGTTTGCGGACCTGTTCGAACGTCGCCTCGCTGAACTCCTCCAACTCGGTGGGATGGAACCCGACCGCCGCGTAGATGGCCGCGTCGGACTCGGCCAGCTGGAGCGCGTCCGCGCTGGAGCGGTGGTCGAGTCCTGGCACGAGGAAGCGCTCCACGCCCGCGGCTTTGGCGCGCGCCAGCATGGACGCGCGGTCCGCGTCGAATTGGCGAAAGTTGAGATGGCAGTGCGTGTCGGCGAGGCGCATGGCGAAGGGATTATATCAGCCCGCCGCGGCTCAGCCGGGCTGCAAAATGGCGTATACTTGCCGTATCCTCTCCAAAGCGGAAAATTCTCCTCGGTCGATTTCTACGCGGGAACCTTGCTGATCGTGAAAACCTCTCTAATTCAGACACGAACTTTCCTGGCCTGGAGCGTCCACCTCTTCACCGCCACCGGCGCGGTGTGGGGATTCCTCGCCCTGCGCGCCGTCTTCGCCCATCAATGGAAACCCGCCATCCTCTGGATGTTGATCGCGATGATCGTGGACGGCGCGGACGGTTTTCTCGCCCGCTGGGCAGACGTGAAGACCTACGCACGCGCTCTCGACGGCGCCCTGCTCGACAACCTCCTCGACTACCTGAACTATGCCGTCGTCCCCGCGCTGTTTCTCGTTGAAGCGGATCTCCTTCCGCCCGCGCTCGCGCTTCACGCGGCCGTTGCCATCCTCATCGCCTCAGCTTACCAATTCACCCAGGTGGACGCCAAGACCGACTCCACCGACGAATATTTTTTCAAAGGCTTTCCCGATTACTGGAACGTCGTTGCCATCTACATGCTCATCCTGGGGCTGAACCCCTGGATCAACTTTGCCTTCATCGCCTTTTTCACCGTCATGGTCTTCGTCCCCATCAAGTACGTCTATCCCACGCGCGCCAGCCGCCTCCGAATTCTCACCCTCGTCCTCAGTTACCTCTACGGCGCGCTCGGCGTCGTCGGCGTCATCCTCTATCCCGACGTACCGATGTGGATCGTCTACGCCTCCTTCGTCTACGTCGCCTATTACGTCGGACTCAGCCTTTGGCCGCGTCCGCGTGTCCAGCCGAAATGACCCGCGTCGAACTCATCTCCGCCGCGACGGACGAACTGCTCGACGCGCTCGCGCGGCTCATTCCCCAGCTCAAGATTTCCTCCCCTCGCCTCACGCGTGACGTTTTGACGGCTCTTGTTTCCTCCGACGCGTCCACCCTCCTCGCCGCCCGCGACGACTCGGGACAAATAGTCGGCGCGCTGACCCTCGTCGTTTACCGCGCCCCGACCGGCGTCCGCGCCCGAATCGAAGACGTCGTTGTGGACGAGGCGGCGCGCGGCCGCGGCGTCGCCGTCGAGTTGGTCCGGCGCGCCCTCGAGATCGCCCGTCAAAAAGGCGCGGACGGCGTCGCCCTCACTTCCAACCCCCGACGCGAACCCGCCAACCGCCTGTATCAAAAAGTGGGATTTAAAAAGTGGGAGACGAACGTGTATTTTTACAAGTTCGAATAAAAAAATCCGTATTTGTCCGTGAAATCCGTGTCCGAAAAATATAATTTACAAAACGCTCTCTGATGTTGGCGCAGGTTATGCGAGGTCGAATTTCAAAAACTTCGTCGTCGCCCGCGAGAGGTCCCGATACTCTCCGCGATATTCCTCGGGCAGGAGCGCCGCGAGTTGATACATCATCTCGTCCACGATTTGCTGCCGCTCTTCGCGCGTGATCCTGTCCCCGCTCTTTTGGACGAGGAACGGCCTCCCGACGCGGATCGAAAAGTCCGTGCGGCGCAGGCGTTTCAAATTGGGGAGGAAATTCTCGCCGCCCCAATGCGCGATTGGCAGGACGGGCGCGCCGCTGCGCAGCGCCAGCGTCGCCGCGCCCGGATGCGCCCGCAGAAGTTTCCCCGTCTTGTTGCGCGTCCCTTCGGGCGCCACGCCGAGGAGGTATCCCTGTTCCAGCCTCTCCAGCGCGGCCCGCAGCGCGGACATATCCGCTTCGCCGCGGCGGACGGGGATCGCGCCCCAGAGCGTGAACAGCCAATTGAAGAAGGGCTTTTCCCAGGTTTCGGCCTTCGCCCAGCCGGTGACGGGACGCGGCCACAACTGCGCGAACAGCATGGGGACTTCGAGCGACCCCGTATGGTTCGAGACGACGATCAGCGGCCCGCGCGCGGGGACGCGCTCCATGCCCTGCGCGTCCGTGCGGCAGAGTATGGACAACCCAACTTTGATGACGAGATAAACGCTCCAACGGAGGATGAAGCCCATGCGAGAATCCGAAAGTTGTGCGTGTGGGAGGGAATCCGAAAGTTCTACTTTCGGCTGGGCGCGGGGCCTTCAGATTCCAACGTCACAAACTCCAGCGCGGACGGGAACAACTCGATCTCCAGTTCCTTCCCGTTCACGCACAGCATCTCGCCGTCCGCGTGCGCGGGGAGCGTCCCGCCGTCCAGCGCGCGGATCTTCGCCTTGCGGGCGCGGTACATCTTCACTTCGGGCTGCGTGGCTTGCGTCCCCTTCAAAAAATATGGGATGAGTTGGAACAGCCGCAGGCGCGAGGCCTCCGACGCGATGCAGAAGTCCAGCCAGCCGTCGTCGGGAGAACCGTCGGGAGCCATCATAAATCCGCCGCCCATGCGTCGCCCGTTCATGATCGAAGTCATCAGCGAAGGCTGGACGAAGGATTTGTCGTCCAGCGTGATCTCCACTTTCGGCGCGTTGAAATAGAGAAAGATGGTTTTCGTGACGCCGACCAGATAGGGGATGAGTCCCGTCGCCCACTGGACTTTGATCGCCTCGAAGCCCACCATGGCGTCGAAGCCGATCCCCACGCCGTTGGCGAAATAACGTCCCTCGGGATAGTCGCCGCCGCGCGCCATCCCCACGTCAATTTTGCGGCGGCGATTTTCCGCCAGCGCGCGCACGCCGTCTTCCAGTCCGTGATGATGCCCCAGCCCGTAGTTCATGTCGTTTCCCGTCCCGACGGGCAGGACGCTGAAGGCAGTGTGGTTGTATCCCGCCGCCCGCGCCCGCATCAAACCGTTGATGGCCTCGTTCGCGGTCCCGTCGCCGCTGGCGGTGACGACCGCGTCGAAGCCCGCGCGCGCCGCGCCCTCGGCCAGGTCGGCCGCGTGCCAGGGACGTTCGGTGCGGACCAGTTCAAAATCGAGATCAAACGAACAGAGCAGAGCCTCGATCTGCGGAATGACTTTCCCCGCGTGGCCGCGTCCCGAGGTGGGATTTACAATGACGTAATATTTCATCTCGCCGTCTCCTCTTTGGCTCAAAAGTTGCGGCGAGTTTATCACGCGTAGCCGGAATTGCAAACCTCGTTCATGCCCGGCATATGATATAGGCCGGACCTCTCGGCCCGGCCTACGCCTTATCCGTGCGCGTCGACGCGGCGGTATTCGGACTCGGGGAGATCGAAGGAACGGGCAAGCGCGCCTGCCAGCTCGTCGGACGCCACCGCGTCTCCTCGGGCGAGCATCTGCTTCAACCGTTGCAAACGCTCGCACATTTCCGACATCTGCGACAGAAAGGCTGCGTAGTTTTCCTCGGTCAAATCCTCGACCAAATGGTTGCCCGCCTCCTGGGTTTTTTCGAGGGTGGTCATGGCTTCGCGGATCTCTTCAGCGATCAACGATAGTTCGGACATGGCGACCTCCTTTCCCACCATCAGCATAGCACGTTATGGCTTCGATTGCAAGTAATCCTCGGGCGTATCGAGGTCCGCGAAGATGGACGGCGTCCCCGCTTCCACGTATTCGATCTCGTCCGCGTGACGGTTCAGGAAATCGCGCGGCGTTTCGGGCGGACGCATTTGCAGGATTTCCTCCCACAGCGGACGCGCCGCCAGCCAGGGATGTCCGCGCCGCATCCGATAACTCGGCACGACGAGGCGGACGCGTCCCGCCTCGAAGCGACTCACCACCGCGCGCACGCTTCGCTCCTCGACCTGCGGCTGGTCGCCGAGGACGATCAGCGCTCCCGCCGCCGACGGGTTTTTGCGCGCCTCCATTAACCCCGTCTGTAACGACGATAGCATCTCGCCCGATTCGAAATCCTCGTTGAACGCGGTCCGCGCCTGGTAACTGGCCGCCAACCGCTCCACTGCCTCCCTCGCCCCGCCCGTGACCACGACGATCTCCTCCACGCCCGCGCGCCGAACCGTCTCGATGACCTGTCCAAGCACGGTGGTCTCTCCCCACGGCAGCAGCATCTTCGGCTGTCCCATGCGGATGGATCGTCCTGCGGCGAGAATGACGGCAATGATCATGTTTGTCCAGCGGCGCGCTTCTTCGGCGAAGCCTATAAACGCCGCAGCCTTTCGTAATCTTCGGGCGTGTCTATGTCCAGCAGTAAAGTCTCATTGTGCCAGGGCAGATAGTCCACTTTATATTTGTGGAAGATGGCGCGCCCGCCCACGTCGCCTTTCAATTGGAGCAGGTCCGCGAAAGTGACGCGGTCGAACAGCACGGGATTGGCGCGGCGTTCTTCCATCACCAGCGGCGCGATGACGGGGGAGAGATTCCGCGCGTGCGACTCTGTCAGCGCGTGGATGATCTCCGTCCCGACCTGCGGCTGGTCTGCCAGCAAAAACAAGCAGCCGCCGATATTTTCAGGCAGCGACGCGACTCCCGCGACGATGGAACTCGCCTGTCCGCTTTGCCAGGCCGCGTTGCGGACGATCTTCACATCCAGGCCGCGAACCGCGTTCTCGACTGCCTCCGCGTTCGACCCCGTCACGACGACCACCGGCGCGAGTCCCGCGCCCAGCGCGGTTTCGGCGATTCGTCTTACGAACGGTTCGCCCTTCCAATCCAGCAATTGTTTGGGCTGACCGAAGCGCGTCGATTCGCCCGCCGCCAGGATGCTTCCCGCCGTCCGCTCGAACGCGTGGAAGTCGCCGCGCTGCGCCGAGCCGACGATCGCCGCGTCGAATGAAGCCAGCAACTCCCGCGCCAATTTTCCGCCGACGGATTGAAGTTCGGGCGTGTCCGCCTGGTTGAGTAAAACAATTTTTCTTGCGCGCGTCGGGATGTTTTTCAGCCCGCCTTCGGGATGGGTCAATACGCGTCTCAAAATCTCCGGCGTGACCGATTCGCCTTCCGCCGCGCCGCTCAGTTCGCGGAATTTCTCGGCGCGGAAGACGGACTCCTCCGTGATGGGTTTGCCCAATCCGCTCAAGCCCGCCACCACGACGACCGTCTCCGCGAAATCGGGGATGGGCAGTTCGTGCGCGGCGGGAGCCTTCAACGGTTTTTGGCGCGCCCCGTCCGCTTCGATGAGCAGGGGAATGCCGCGGCTTTGGGCTTCTTCGCGTAGCCAGGATAATACGCTGGCGCTTACGGACTGGGTTCGGTCTCCCTCGACCCGCCCTGTGACCAGCGTGACGCCTGCGGGAATCTCCCGAATCTCCTCGGCGGATTCGGCTATGACGTGCCGGTCCGCCAGCGGAATCTGCCACGCGCCGAGGTGGGTCGTCGCGGCGACGATGACGGACGGCGAAGCCAGTTCCCGCGCCAGCCGAAACATCGCGGTCGTCTTGCCGCCCGCGCCGACGAACGCGACCGCGTCCTTTCTCTCCGTCCCGAAATCCGAATGCAGGCGCAGCGCGCGCTGGAGTTGCATCGCGCTCAACCCACCCTGACTCTCGCGTCCACCGCCACCGCGCCCTGTTCCAAAACGCGCAGGGGATTGATCTCGATCTCCGCGATCTCGGGATGCCGCTGGACGAGTTCCGCGAGTTTCATCAATATCTCGCGGACGGCGCCGCGGTCCGCGGGCGGGATGGAGCGCCAGCCGTTCAGTTTTTTCCCCGCCCAGGTTTTATCCATCAACGCCTCGGCCTCGCGCACCGTCAACGGGGCGAGGCAAAAAGCGACATCCTTCAACCCTTCGACGTCAATCCCGCCCGATCCGAACATGACCAGCGGACCGAACTGCGGATCGCGCGTGGACCCGAGGATGACCTCCTGTCCCGCGCCGATCATCCGCTGGAGATGACAGCCCTCGATCCGTGCGGACGGGTTGGCGTTTTGGGCGTTGCGGATAGCCAGAGTAAAAGACTCTTTTGCTTCTTCGGGGGAGTTCAAGTTGAGGAAGATCCCGCCCACGTCCGATTTATGGAGGATGTCGGGGCTGGCGATTTTCAGGACGAGCGGAAATCCCAGTTCGCGCGCGAGCGACGCGGCCTCGTCCGCAGAGCGCGCCAGTTTGAGGGGCGCGGTCGGGACGCGCGCCGCGCTCAGTAAACGGTCGGCCGCTTCGGGGTCCAGCCAGGAGGCGGGTTGCCCGTCGAGCAGGGAACTGATCGAGGCGTGGTCGAGAGTCGAGGCGGGCGCGGAGTCGGAATCCAAAGTCTGGAGGTACTCGGCGCGGCGCGCCAGGCAGGCGAGAGTCGAGGCGGCGCGTTCGGGGAAGTCGTATGTGGGGATGCGCGCCGCGTTGAAGCGGCGCCAGGCCTCGCGGACGAGGTTGCTTCCCATCAGCGCGATGGCGACGGGTTTGGCGGAGGCCCGAATCAGCGGGATGAGCGAATCAGCGACCGACTCGGTGGAGTGCATCGGCGGCGGCGGCAGGACGAGGAGGACGCCGTCCACGTTGGGGTCGTCGAGCAGGATTTGCAGGCAGGCGGCGTATTCGTGCGGCGAGGCGCTGGAGAGCATGTCCACGGGGTTGAGCAGGCTGGCGGCCGGGGGCAGGAGAGCGCGCAGTTTGTCGCGGCTCTCGGCGGAGAGTTCCGCGAGCGACATGCCGTGCGTCTCAATGAAATCGGCGGACATCACGCCCGGCCCGCCCGCGTTGGTGAGGACGGCCATGCGCCTGCCCGCGGGGAGGGGCAGCCAGGCCAGCGCGCGCGACCATTCGAAGAGCTCCTCAGCGCTGTCGGCGCGCAGGACGCCCGATTTTTCGAACGCGGATTCGTAGGCCGCGTCGGCGCCAGCCAGCGCGCCCGTGTGCGAGGCGGCCGCGCGCTGCCCGCTGGCGGAGCGTCCGACTTTGAGCGCCACGATGGGTTTTTGGCGCGTGATCCTGCGCGCCTCCTCGATGAAGCGTTTCCCGTCGGGCAGCGACTCGATGTACATGGCGAGGACGCGCGTGTGGTCGTCCGCGGCCACGATGGGCAGCAGGTCGGTCTCGGAGACGTCGGTCTGGTTGCCGAGGCTGACGAGGCGCGAGAACGAGAATCCCTGCTGGCGCGACCAGTCAATGATGGCAGCGCAGAACGCGCCCGAATGCGAGAGGAAGCCGATGTCGCCGGGCGCGGGGAGCGGCGGAGGCAGGAACGTCGTGTCGAGCGGATAGTGCGTGTCGAGCAGGCCGATGCAGTTCGGGCCGATGATGCGGATCCCGTTCTCGCGGGCGATGCGGAGGATTTCGTCCTCCAGCGCCGCGCCGGAGGGACCGATCTCGCGGAATCCGCCCGCCATGACGATGGCGGCTTTGATGCCGCGCGCCGCGCAGTCCGCGAGCGCGGCGGGCATGGCCGCCGCGGGGACGATCAACGCCGCCAGGTCCACCGGGTCGGGGACTTCGGCCAGCGAGCGCGAGACGGCGCGTCCCATGATCGTCCCGCCTTTGGGGTTGACGAGATGCACCGCGCCTGTGTATTGACTCTGAATCAAATTGCGCGCCACGCCGTAGCCGAGTTTCATCGGGTCGGCCGACGCGCCGACGATGGCGACGCCGCGCGGGGAGAAGAAAGTTTGAAGCGTCATGGTTGGTCTCCGGTCATGGCAGTTGGCGAGATTATACCCAGTTATCCCGCCGCGCTCCCAGCGGGTATAATTCACCCGATGTCGCCCAAGATCACATTCCGTCCGTTCATTCTCCCAAACCTGATTCTCCTGCTCCTCGGCTGGGGCGGACTGTACTACCTCGCGGCGTACACCCTGCCCACCGTCTGGCCGCGCTGGGGTTTCTTCGCGCTGTGGACGGTCGCCCTCACCGCCACCGCCTTCCCTGTGGTTTACCTCATCGGCGTATATTTCTCCTCGGAGCGGGTGGAGCCGAAGACGCTGGTGCGCCGCGCGCTCTGGGTGGGCGTCTTCGGCGCGACGCTGGCCTGGCTGCAACTGGCGCGCCTCGTCAACGTCTACGTGATCCTCGGCCTCGCCTTCGGGCTGATCGCCGTCGAATCGCTCCTGCGACTGCGCGAACGGGCGCGCTGGATCGCCCCCGAAATCGAAGATGACGACGAATCTGCGTGACCTGCCCTCGGTGGAACAACTCCTCCAAACGCCGCGCCTCGCGGACCTGGTCGCGCGCTTCGGACGTCCCCTGGCCCTCGACGCCGTCCGCTTCTCCCTCGACGAGGCGCGGGACGCGGCCAAATCGGGCGTTGACCTGCCCCCGCGCGATTCCCTCGTCTCCCGCGCCGAGGCGATCCTCGACGAGTGGACGCGTCCCACGCTCCAGCCCGTCGTCAACGCGACGGGCGTCATCCTCCACACCAACCTCGGACGCGCTCCCATGAGCCGCGCCGCGCTGGACGCGATGACCCTCGCGGCGCGCGGCTACTCCAACCTCGAATTTGACCTGTCCACGGGCAAGCGCGGCTCGCGGACGGTCCACGCCGAAGCCCTGCTGCAAAAATTGACGGGCGCTGAATCGGCGCTGGTCGTCAACAACAACGCGGGCGCGGTCCTGCTGGTCCTGTCCGCGCTGGCGAAGGGCAAACGCGTCGTCATCGCGCGGACGCAGTTGGTGGAGATCGGCGGCTCGTTCCGCGTCCCCGACGTGATGAAGCAATCGGGCGCGAAACTCGCCGAAGTTGGCGCGACGAACAAAGTCCATCTCAAAGATTACAAAGAAGCGCTGACCGACGGCGCGGCGATGGTCCTGCGCGCGCACCGCTCCAATTTCAAGATTGTCGGCTTCACCGAGGAGCCTCCGCTCGAAAAGATCGCCAATCTCGCGCATGAGTTCCACGTCCCGTTCGTGGACGATCTCGGCTCGGGCGCGCTGCTCGACACCGCCAAATTCGGCCTTGGCCACGAACCGACTGTGCAAGAATCCCTCGCCGCGGGCGCGGACCTCGTCTGCTTCTCGGGCGACAAACTGCTCGGCGGTCCGCAGGCGGGGATCATCGTCGGCAGGAAGGACCTGCTCGATAGAATCAAAAGGCATCCGCTGGCGCGCGCCGTCCGCGCGGATAAACTCTGTCTCGCCGCGTTGGGCGCCACGTTGACGCATTATCTCAAAGACGAGGCGACGCGCGAAGTCCCCGTCTGGAGGATGATCTCGATGGAGCCGCGCGCGGTCAAGGTCCGCGCGGAAGCGTGGAGAGAGAGACTCGGGCAGGGCGAGGTCGCCGCGTCCGAATCCACCGTCGGCGGCGGCAGCCTCCCCGACGAGTCCATGCCCACGTTTGTGTTGTCGCTCTCGGTCAAAAATCCAGATAAGTTTTTGAAGCGGCTGCGCGAATCCAACCCGCCGATCATTGCCCGAACTGAAAACGACAAAGTCCTTTTCGATCCGCGTACTGTCTTAGAAGAACAGGATGCTATATTGGTAGAATCTTTATCGCGAATGACGCGAATGAGCGAACCCTTGCGCCGTCCGCAAGGGCAGGTGTGACGGAAATGTCGAGGAAATATGACTGACAATCACATCATCGAAAAAGAATTGTCGCATCGGATCATGGCAGCCGCGTTTGCAGTGCATAATAAACTTGGGCCTGGGTATCCAGAAAAAGTTTACGATGAAGCAATGGATCGCGAGTTGCCTCTGCATGGAGTGACGGTTGAGAGTCAGAAAAAAATCACCTTGATGTACGACGGTAAGCCGTTGAGCGAATTTGTTTTAGACAAAGTAGTGGACGGACGGGTAATTCTCGAATTGAAGGCAGTGAGTAAAATTCTCCCGATTTATCAGCAGCAGGCTCTGTCTTATTTGAAAGCAACAGGGTTGCAACTTGCCATCGTGATAAATTTTGGCGCATCCCGCGTTCAATCCTCTCGCGTAGTTTACACAAAAGGGAAAGCGTTCGTTCCGAAAACCTTCCCCGAATTGCGCGAGCCTCCTGTGACGCTTGATTAAGAATATTCGCGCCATTCGCATTATTCGCGAAATTCGCGTTAAAACATCATCTCATCTTAAGGACCTCTTTCATGAAATCAGACCTCAACGCCCTCATGCAAGCCCGCAGCCTCGACGCCGTCCTCGTCGTCGGCAATGCCGAACACAATCCGCCCATGTATTACCTGACGGGCGGCGGACACGTCAGCCACGCAACCGTCATCAAGAAGCGCGGGGAGGAAGCCGCGTACTTCCACAACGACATGGAACGGGACGAAGCCGCCAAAAGCGGACTGCGCCTGATCCCCTACAGCAAATACGATTACGACGCGCTCTACAAAGAAGCGGACGGCGACCTGCTGCTGGCGAGCGCGCTGCGCTATCGGATGATGTTCGAGGAACTGGGTTTGACGCGCGGACGCGTGGGCGTGTACGGCTTCTACGACCTGAGCGCGGTCTTCGGGACGCTCTCGCGCCTGCAAAAACTGCTCCCCGAATTGGAATTTGTCGGCGAGCCGCGCGAGGACTCGATCTTCATGCGCGCCATGGAGACGAAGGACGCGGCCGAGGTGGAGCGCATCCGCAGGATGGGGCGAATCACCACGACGGTGGTCGGCAAGACGCGCGACTACCTGACCGAGCGCGAGGTCCGCGCCGACGAAGTCCTGCTCAAAGAAGACGGTTCCCCGCTGACCGTGGGCGACGTCCACGCGAAGATTCGCCTATGGGTGGCGGAACAGGGCGCGGAACTGCCGTCGGGATTCATCTTCGCCATCGGACGCGACGCGGGCGTCCCGCACTCGACGGGCAATCCCGCCGATCTGATGCGCCTCGGGCAGACCATCGTCTTCGACATTTATCCCGCCGAAGCGGGCGGCGGCTACTACTACGACTTCACGCGCACGTGGAGTCTCGGTTACGCCGCGCCCGAAGCGCAGGAACTGTACGACCAGGTCAAGGAAATTTTCGATAAATTGATGGACAACTTCGACGTGAACGCGCCGTTCAAGCATTATCACAAGATGACGTGCGAGTACTTCGAATCCAAAGGCCACCAGTCGCCGCTCAACACGAAAGCGCCGGTGGAGGGATACGTCCACAGCCTGGGACACGGCGTCGGCTTGAACATCCACGAGCGGCCGTTCAGCGGACTCACCGCAGGCGACGATCAGCGTCTCGCGCCGGGCGTGGTCGTCACCTCCGAGCCGGGACTCTACTACCCCGAAAAAGGCATGGGCTTCCGCATCGAGGATACGCTCTGGGTGCGCCCGGACGGGACGATTGAAACCCTCGCGGATTATCCGTACGATTTCGTCCTGCCGATGAAAAAGCGGAAGTAGGGCAAACTGCCGATTTGCCCAACCAGCCGAATCTCCAATCTCCAATCTCCAATCTCTAATCACCAATCGCCAATCACCAATCACTACTCCCCATGACCAACCTCCCTCCCGCCCGTCTCCTTGCCATCGAGACCTCCTGCGACGAAACCGCCGCGGCCGTCATCGAAAACGGACGCGCCCTGGTTTCCTCCGTCGTCGCCTCGCAGATGGAATTGCACGCGCGCTACGGCGGCATCTATCCCGAAGTGGCCTCGCGCCAGCACGTGCTGTCCATCGTGCCGGTCGTCGAGCAGGCGTTGGCGCAGGCGCACATCACCCTCGCCGACGTGGACGCGGTCGCGGTCACGCGCGGGCCCGGGCTGGCTGGGTCGCTCGTCGTCGGCGTGAACGCGGTCAAAGGTCTCGCGCTCGGCGCGGGGATTCCGCTCGTCGGCGTGAACCATCTCGAAGGCCACGTCTACTCCGCCTGGGTTTACGACGCGGACGAACCTCCGCATCCCGAACCGCAATTCCCCCTGCTGGCGCTGCTCGTCTCGGGCGGACACACCGAACTGAACCTGATGACCGACCACCTGACTTATCGGCGCCTCGGCTCCACCCTCGACGACGCGGCGGGCGAGGCCTTCGACAAGGTGGCGCGGCTGCTGGGACTCGCCTACCCGGGCGGGCCGTCCATCCAGAAAGCCGCGGAGGACGGCGACCCGAAGCGCTTCAAATTTCCGCGCGCCCGCCTCGAAGGGACGTGGGACTTCTCGTTCAGCGGGATCAAAACCGCCGTCCTGTATGAGACGAGGAACTTCGAGAAGGCGGGCAAGTCCATCCCCGTCGCGGACATGGCCGCGAGTTTCCAGGCCGCCGTCGTTGACGTGTTGTTCGACAAAACCCTGGCCGCGGCGCGCGAATTCGGCGTGAAGGAAATCCTCGTGGCGGGCGGCGTCTCGGCCAACCGCGCCTTGCGCCAGGCCTTCAAAGCGCAGGCGGAGTTCCCCGTCCACGTCCCGCGTCTCTCGCTCTGCACCGACAATGCCGCCATGATCGGCGCGGCGGGATACTTCCGCTACGCGCTCGGGCGCGTCAGCGAGCTGGACATGGACGTCCAGCCGACCTGGCCGCTGTCGTGAAAAAGCAGAACCCCGTTTTTCAGGAAAACGGGGTTTCGTGTTATTTCTCCAGATACTCGATTGCCATTTTGATCGCCTGCTCCGCCGAGAGGACTTTGTTCTCCCTCCGGTCCCCCTTCCAATAAAACACCTCCGCCTGTTCGCCCTCAGGCGTGACCAGCCCGATCCACGTCGTGCCGACGGGTTTTTGCGGCAGCCCGCCGCCCGGTCCCGCGATCCCGCTGACCGAGATGGCGACATCCGCGCCGAGGGCGTTCCGCGCGCCGCGCGCCATCTCCAGGACGGTCTCGCGGCTGACCGCGCCGTAGCGCTGAAGCGTATCCCACGAGACGCCGAGGCTGGCGACCTTGGCCTCGTACGCGTACGAGACGAACCCGCCGAGAAAATAATCGGAAGAGCCGGGCGTGTCGGTGATTCGGTCGGCGACCAAACCGCCCGTGCAGGATTCGGCGGTGGCGAGTTTCCATCCGCGTTCGCGGAGCAATTGTCCAAGCAGGGATTCCAGTGTGGGTTGCAAAGTTTTCTCCGTCATAGAATAGTCGGGATTATACCTGTATCTGTTTTCGCGCGGAAAGGCGGTACAATAAAAAAAACCGACAGGAACTGTCGGTCTCGTTGAGCCACAGACGAGATTTGAACTCGTGACCGGTCGATTACGAATCGACTGCTCTACCAGCTGAGCTACTGTGGCGTACAAGCGGCGGGATTATACAAGATTACGCTTAAACCCGCAAGTTTTCTCCGCCGCGTCCTGCCAGCGACTGCTCTCTACTCTCTACTCTCTACTCTCTGTTCTCTCATCGCCAACTCTCCATGAATATCGCCATGCTCTCCTACCACACCTGTCCGCTTGCCACGCTTGGGGGCAAGGACACGGGCGGGATGAACGTCTACGTGCGCGACCTGACGCGGGCGCTCGGTCCGCTCGGTATCCACGTGGACGTGTTCACGCGTTCACAGGACGAACACGTGCCGCACGTGTTGCACGACCTCGGCTACGGCAACCGCGTCGTCCACGTTCCGGCCGGTCCGGAGACGCCCCTGCCCAAGCGCGAACTGGCCGAATACATCCCCCAATTCGTGGACGGCATCCGCCGCTTCGCCGAGGAAAAAAGAATCCATTACGACGTCATCCACAGCCACTACTGGATGTCCGGTCTCGCGGCCGCCTCTCTCGCGGACCTCTGGCCGGGGACGCCCATCCTGCACATGTTCCACACCCTGGGCGAGATGAAGAACCGCATCGCGCGCAGCGACGCGGAACGCGAGGGCGCGTACCGCATCGAGGGAGAGAAACGCGTCCTGAAACGCGCCGACCGCGTCATCGTCGCGACCGAGGCGGAGAAGGCGCAGTTGCAGTGGCTGTATAAGGGCGACGTCCGCAAAATGGAGATCATCCCGCCCGGCGTGGACGTCAGCCATTTCTATCCCATCCCGAAGGACGAGGCGTGGCAGTTCATCGGCCTCGAACCCGACCAGCGCATGGTGTTGTTCGTCGGGCGGATCGAACCGCTCAAAGGCGTGGACACGCTCATCCGCGCCATGTCGTGCGTGAAGTTCCAGGGACTCGGGCATCCCGTCTACCTGGCGATCATCGGCGGCGAGCCGGACGCCGACCCCGACAAAATGACCGCCGAGATGGCGCGCCTGCAACAACTCTGCGACGACCTGTGCATGGGGCAGACGGTGGTCTTTCTCGGCAAGCGCGCGCAGGATACGCTGCCGTATTATTATTCGGCCGCGGACGCGCTGGTGATGCCCTCCTTCTACGAGTCGTTTGGGATGGTGGCGCTGGAGGCCATGGCCTGCGGGACGCCCGTCGTCGCTTCACAGGTGGGCGGACTGGCCTTCCTCGTCCGCGACGGCGAGACCGGGTTCACCGTCCCCGAAGGCGACCCGTCCGCGCTGTGCGACAAATTGACCCTGCTGCTGGGTGACCGCGCCTTGCGCGAGCGGATGGGTGCCTGCGCCGAGCGCTACGCGCAGGAATATCGCTGGGAGAAGATTGCCGGGCAGATCGCGGACGCGTACGCCAGCGCGCTGAGCGAAAGGCTTAAAGAACGGGCGGATTCGGGATAAAATAGCCTTGCCCCCGCGGATCATTTTGAGTGACGCTCGCCGTCCGCGGAGCGGCTTTAAAATTCCCGCTACGGATACTTGCCATGACCATTGATCTTAAAGGTAAAGTCGTACTCATCACCGGGGCGTCCTCCGGCTTCGGCATGGACGCGGCGCGGCTCTTCGCGGAAGAGGGCTGCAGCGTCGTCCTCGCAGCGCGGCGCATAGACCGCCTGCAGGAATTGGCCGCCTCCATTCAGGCGCGCGGCGGCGAGGCGTTCGCCGTCCCGGTGGACGTGGCCGCCCGCGAAGAAGTCGAAGTCATGGTCGAGACCGTCCTCGACCTCTACGAGCGGGTGGACATCCTCTTCAACAACGCGGGCTTCGGACGCATCATCTGGAACGACAACATGACCGCCGAGCGCGATATCGAGACCCAACTCAAAGTCAACCTGCTCGGCCTCATTTACGTCACTCACGCCATCCTGCCGTCCATGCTCGAACGCCGCAGCGGACACATCATCAACATGTCTTCCGTCGCGGGCTGGATCGCGCCGCCCACCTACACCATCTACTCCGCCAGCAAATACGGCGTGCGCGGCTTCACCGACGCCCTGCGCCGCGAAGCACGGCCCTTCGGCGTCAACGTCTCCGGCATCTATCCCGGCCCCGCCAAAACCGAATTCGGTCAGCACACAGGCGATCATCCCATGAAGAAATCCGCCCTGCGGCGCTACTTCCGCTCGATGACCTCCGAGCAGGTCGCGGAACGCGTCGTCGAAATCGCCAAACGTCCGCGCCGCGCCGTCATCATGCCGTGGTACTACCACGTCGCCATCTGGGCCGACTGGTACATGCCCTGGTTCGTGGACTGGATCACCGAGTCCGCGCTGACGAAGAAAAGGCACAAATATAAATAACGGCGGACTTCGACCGTCCGACCGACGACTATCCGACCAGGAGACTCCATGACCACTTCCCGCTTCGACAAACTCTCCGCCTCTCTCTCGACCTCCGGGCTGGACGCGGCGATTCTCAATCCCGGTCCCACGCTGACGTATCTCACGGGACTGCATTTTCATTTGATGGAGCGTCCCACCGTGCTGTTCTTCGCGCCGGGAAAAACTCCCGCGCTCGTCCTGCCCGAACTCGAAATGCAAAAAGTGACGGGGCTGGCGATCACGCCGTTCCCGTATGGGGAAAACCCCGCCGAATGGGACGCGGCCTTCCGCGGTGCGGTCCAATCGCTGGATTTGGACGGGAAGAAAATCGGCGTCGAGACGCGCCAACTGCGGCTGCTCGAATACCAGTTCGTCAAGTCCGCCGCGCCCCACGCGGATTTCCCCGACGCGGGCGCGGCGTTGGCCGCGCTTCGCCTGAGGAAGGACGCGGCCGAAGTCGAGAGCATGAGGCGGGCGGCGCGGATCGCCGAGTCCGCGCTCGAGGCTGTGATCCCCCTCGTCAAAGTCGGGATGACCGAGAAGGAACTCGCCGCCGAGTTGATCGTCCAACTCTTCAAGCACGGTTCGGAGCCTGAGTTGCCGTTCGCGCCCATCGTCTCCGCGGGACCGAACAGCGCCAACCCGCACGCTTCGCCCTCCGACCGCAAACTCCAGCGCGGCGACCTGCTGGTGGTGGACTGGGGCGCGGCCTTCGGCGGTTATATCTCCGACCTGACGCGCACGTTTGCCGTGGGCGAAGTGGACGCGGAGTGCGCGCGGATCCACGCGGTCGTGCAGGAGGCGAACGCCGCCGGGCGCGCCGCCGCCAAACCTGGCGTCCCCTGCGCGGAAGTGGACAAGGCCGCGCGCGCCGTCATCGAGGCGGCGGGCTACGGAAAATTTTTCACCCACCGGACGGGACACGGCATCGGGATGGAGCCGCACGAGGACCCGTACATCCGCGGCGACAATATGCAGATTCTGGAAGCGGGCATGACGTTCACGATCGAGCCGGGAATTTACCTCCCCAATCGCAACGGCGTCCGCATCGAGGATAATGTGGTCATCACGGATTCGGGCGTGGACGTGTTGTCCAGCCTGCCGCGGGAGATGAAGACGGTGGGGTGAAAATTCTTTTGGACACGGAGTTCACGGAGCGCGCGGATTTTTCCGCGAATTCATAATCCGTACGAGAACTGATAAAAAGCCCTCCAGCGTTTGGCCGGAGGGCTTTGCGTTTATTTCTGCTTCAACAGCGTCGCGATCTCTTCGGGGTGTTTGGCGACCTTCACGCCCGCGGCTTCGAGCGCCCGGACTTTGTCCGCCGCGGTTCCCGCGCCGCCTTCGATGATGGCCCCGGCGTGTCCCATGCGCTTGCCGGGAGGGGCGGTCTGCCCGGCGATGAACGAGACTACCGGCTTGGTCATTTTCTTCGAGATGAACTCCGCCGCTTTTTCCTCGTCCGTGCCGCCGATCTCGCCGATCAACACCACCTTTTCGGTCTGCGGATCGTATTCGAACATCTCCAGCACGTCAATGAAATTCGTCCCGTTGACCGGGTCGCCGCCGATGCCTACGCAGGTGGACGCGCCCAGCCCGACGTTTTTCATGGCGTACAGCACTTCGTAGGTCAACGTGCCGGAGCGCGAGACGACGCCCACGTTGCCGGGGATGGCGATATTGCCGGGGATGATGCCCACTTTCGACGCGCCCGGGGTCAACATACCGGGGCAGTTCGGGCCGACGAGGCGGACGCGCTTCTGGTCGAGGTAGTTGCGGACGCGCATCATGTCCTGCACGCTCACTCCCTCGGTGATGCAGACGATGAGCGGGATGCCGGCGTCCGCCGCCTCGTACATCGCGTCGGGCGCGAACCGCGCGGGGACGAAGATGACGGTACAATTGGCGTCGGTCGCGTCCGCCGCCAGTTTGACCGAGTCGAATACGGGGATCTTGCCGTCCAGCGCCCATTCGCCGCCCTTGCCGGGCGTCACCCCGCCGACGATGTTCGTCCCGTAGGCGAACATCTGCGCGGTGTGGAACATGCCCTCGTTGCCGGTGATGCCCTGCACGATCAGGCGGGTGTTTTTATCAATGAGTATGCTCATAATTTTGTTTTCCTCTCATTGGGGCGAAAGTTGGGGCAGACCTGTGTGTCTGCCCTGGGCGAACACGCAGGTTCGCCCCTACGATATTATTTCGCGGCTTTCACAGCCTTCTGCGCGGCGTCGGCCAGGGTTTCGGCGGTGATCATCTTCGCCTTTTCGAGGAGATGACGTCCCTCCTCGGCGTTCGTGCCGACGAGACGCACCACCATCGGCGTCTTCGGTTTGACCTCGTCCATCGCGGCCAGGATGCCCCTGGCGACCTCGTCGCAGCGGGTGATGCCGCCGAAGATGTTGAACAGCACGGCTTTGACGTTCGGGTCGGTGAGGATGATGCGCATGGCTGCGGCCACTTTGTCTGCGCTGGCGCCGCCGCCGATGTCGAGGAAGTTGGCGGGTTCGCCGCCGAAGAGTTTGATCACGTCCATGCTGGTCATGGCGAGGCCCGCGCCGTTGACCATGCAGCCGATGCTGCCGTCCAGTTTGATGTAGGAGAGACCGTATTTGCGCGCCTCGGTTTCGGCGGGGGCTTCTTCGTCAATGTCGCGCAGTTCGGCCAGTTCGGGATGGCGGAACAGGGCGTTGTCGTCAATCAGCATCTTGCCGTCGAGCGCGACCAGTTTCCTGTCCTTGTTGATGATCAGCGGGTTGATCTCAGCCAGGGTGGCGTCGTTTTCGCTGTAGGCCTTCCACAGGGCCAGGGCGATGGCGTTGAAGTCGCGCCAGAGTTCGCGCGGCAGGTCTATGCCCGCGGCGATGTCGCGCGCCTGATAGTCTCTCAGGCCGAGCAGCGGGTCAATGTGGACTTTGATGATCTTCTCGGGCGTCTCGCGCGCCACCTCTTCGATCTCCACGCCGCCCGCGGCGGAGGCCATCATCACCGGCTTGCGCGCGGCGCGGTCGTTGGTGATGCCGAGGTAGATCTCGGTCTCGATGGAGGCGGCCTCGTCCACCAGCACTTTGCGGACGGGGAGTCCTTTGATCTCCATTTTCAGGATTTGCGCGGCGAACTGCTCCGCTTCTTCCGGGCTTTTGGCGACTTTCACGCCGCCGGCTTTGCCGCGTCCGCCTACCAGCACCTGGGCTTTGATGACGGCGCGTCCGCCGAGTTCCTGGGCGGTCCGCCTCGCTTCTTCCGCGTTGGCCGCCACCCGTCCTTTGGGGATGGGGATTCCATATTTGGAGAAGATCAGTTTGGATTGGTATTCGTGGAGTTTCATGGCGTCTCCGGTTGAATGGATTTGAATTGAGTCGACGCGGCGGGTTTCTGGAGGAAGCCCGCCGCGTGGTTGCTATGGCAGGGTGAAGCGCATGACGCGCTGGTTGCCGGCGTCGGTCACCCAGACGCGGCCGGCCGCGTCCACCGCCACGCCGGCCGCCAGTCCGAACTGGTCGAGTTCGAAGCCGTAGTCGCCCCAGGCGCGGATGAAGAGTCCGCTTGAGTCGAATTCGAGGACGCGGTAGCCCTCGGGGTCGGTCACGAAGACGCGGCCCGCGGCGTCCACCGCGATGAGCGGTTTGTTTTCCAGCGATTGCCCGGACCAGCCGTTCACGTCCCACTGCATGGTGGGGACGAAGTCGAGGCCGTTCGCGGTGGGGGTGAAGGCCTGGACGCGCTGGTTCCATGTGTCGGCGACGTAGACGACGCCGTTGGACGCGACGGCCACGCCGACGGGTTCGTCGAACTGACCGGCGTCGAGTCCCGCTTCGCCGAAGCGGGCGACGGGTTTCCCGTTGGAGTCGAACACGAGGATGCGTTTGTTGCCCGTGTCGGCCACGTAGACGCGTCCCCGCGCGTCGACCGCGATGCCGCGCGGTCCCCAGAAGGTGTCCGCTTCTTCGGCCGATCCGTATCTCCCAAAGGCGGAGAGGAATTTCCCTTCGCCGGTGAATTTCAGGACGCGGGCGTTCCAGGTGTCGGTCACGTAGACGGAGCCGTCTGGCCCGACGGCCACGCCCCACGGTTCGCAGAACGTGTCGAACGGGATGTCGGCCGGGGGATTTGCCGTCGAGTATGGGCAGCCCGGCGAGACTTTGCCCCAGCTGCCGAGGAATTTCCCTTCCGCGTCGAAGCGCAGGACGCGGTGGTTGCGCGAGTCGGCCACGTAGAACGTCCCGTCCGGCGCGAAGGAGAGGGCGCGCGGCGCGTTCATGGGCGAAGGCAGGCCGGATGAGTCGACGACGAGGTCGGCGGAGAGACGGATGGTGTTGGCCGCGTACGGGTCCACTTCCGCGACGGTTTGGGTCGGGCCGACGCCGTAGTTCCAGATCTGTTCGGCGATGTCCTTGCGGATGTAGAGCCGCATCTGGTCGGAGGGGACCCAGCCTTCGAGCGTGTAGGAGGCCGGGTCGTAGTAGGGATTGTAGGGCGCGACGGCCTGTGAATAACGGCTGTATTCGCGGTTGAGCCAGATATCCCAAATGCCGGCGCGCAGGTTGGCGTCGTTGGCGACGTTGCAGACGCGCGAGAAATCTTTGCTTTTGAAGAGTTGGAGGAATCCCAGCAGGCCGCGGCAGGAGTAATCGTCGGGGAAGGGCTGGTCTGGTTCGCGGTCGGCGACCAACCCGAAGTAGTCCTGGTTGGGCCACCACATGCGGGTGTAGTCGTAGCGGTAATAGCCGGGACCGAGGGCCGCCTCGATCTTGTCGAAGTTTTTCTGGTCCACGATGACGAAGACTGAATCGCGCAGGGCGCGGGTGGGCGTATCGAAGGAGCGCTGGTTGGTGTAGTCGCGCAAATACCAGACTATCGGCCATGAGACGCCGGTGTCGGGCGCGGAGGCGTCGTAGGACAGGGCCAGTCCCATCCCGCCGGTGGTGCGCTGCGAGATTTCCCGGGCCTGCGCCATCACTTGTTTAACTCCGCTCGCGCCGTGCGCGTAGACGAGGTATTCGGTGGCCTGGTCGTATGTGATGTAGGAGGCGCGGAAGGAGGCCCGCATGGTCAGCGCGGCCAGTAACGCGAAGAAGGTCAGCGCGAAGACGCGGAGGATCTGTTTGGGACTCCAGCCGTTGAGCAGACGGGCGAGTCCTGCCGCCGAGGCGAGGGTGGCGATGGCTGGCAGGAGGAAGTTCCCTGTGGCTTGCAGGCTGGCGAGGTCTTTGCCGCGGAAGGGAGGATTCGGCCCGAGGAGCGCGAGCAGGCTCATGGTCAGGCTGGAGGCGAAGACGACGAGGAGCGCGAGGACGGTCCACAGATGGCGTTTGCGGAGGGCATCCCAGTCCACGGCCTCGATCGCATGTCCGAGCGCCCAGCCTGTGACGAGGATCATCGGCAGCGCGATGTGGTAAGTGAGCCAGGGCATTTTCTCGCCCGCGTAACTGAAGGCGGCCAGGCTGGCGAGACTCCACCAGACCAGCAGCGTGAAGGTGTTGGCGAAGTTGCTTTCCTCGGTCGTGAGCGGCTCGGGGTTTTCCTCGGCGACGACGCGGATCTTGCGCCGCAGGCCGAGGATGAGGGCCAGGACGAGTCCCAGCGCGGGGAGGAATTCGTAGACGGGAATTTGGATGAGGATGTAGAAGTACCAGGGCTGGCTGCCGCGCTCCACGCCTTGCTGGACGAGCCAGTAACCGAGCGAGCCGATGAGACCGGTGAACAGCCCCGCGACATTGGTGAAGAAGGCGGTGTAAAGGACGACGAACGGCGCCCAGAATAAAAGCGCCATTTTCCACCAGACTTCGCGGTTCCACCATAAGCCAATGGCGATGGAAAGGAGAAAAACAGGGATGATGAAGACGCCGAGGCGGAGGAGTTCCGGCGTCGTCAGCGCGTTGACTTCCTCGGGCGTGGTCGGGATGGGCCAGTTTGCCAGCTTCAGGAGGAAGGGCGTCAGCATGGGCAGGACGAGCGTCCCGATGACGATCAGCAGGTCGAAGGAGCGTTCGGCGCGCAGTCTTTCCCAGGTGTAGCCGGCGACGAGGAAGTACGCGGCGGCGATCAGGGCGGCCAGCGCGGCGAAGATCAGGATGGAGGCGACGGAGATCCCGCCAGCGGGCGCGGCGAGCGGCGACGCGGCCCCCGTCGGGTTGGCGGGCGCGGCGGTTTCGGCGGCGGTAATCGTCCCGGGATGGCGGCTGGCGAGGGCGAATCCCATTCCCGCGGCGAGCAGCAGGATGGCGATGGCGAGGGCGATGATAAAGCCCCGGTATTTGTTTTCCCGTCCATCCCAGGGTTGGCGCGTGACGCGGGCGATGAAGTAGATCGCCAGGAAGAGTAGCGCCTGCGCGGCGTAGATGAAGGCCGTCTCTTTGGAGGTGAAGTGCAGGAGCAGCGCGGCGGAGAGCATGTAAATATATTTCTTCTCGCCCGCTTCGAGGTAGCGCAGCAGGACGTACAGCATGACGATGCCGGAGAAACCGGCAAAGGCTTCGTTGCGGACGTAGCGCCCGTAGTAGAGCATGTAGGGCGAGACGACGAGCAGGAAACCTGCGATGAGCGCGCCCGCGCGTCCGAGGTAACGCCGCCAGTACCAGACCATCCATACGGTGGCGATGCTGAACAGGACGGCGGGGATGCGCGCGGTGAAATCGCTGACGCCGAAGAGGTAGTAGGTCAACGCGATGATGTGGAACTGGAACGGGCCGTGCATCATCGGCGAGTGCTGATAGCCCTGTCCCTTGTAGAGCAGGTACGAGAAATAGGTGTGCAGGGACTCGTCGTGGCTCATCACGCGCGCTTCGAGGTCGAAGAAGCGCGTCACGATGGCGGCGACAACGATCAGCGCGAAGACCAGCGTCTCGTTGGTGACGGCGGGAAGGGACGGGTGAATGGGGCGGTCGAGCCAGCGTTTGGTTTCCATAGATGTCCGATTATAACGGGGATTTTCCCGCCAGTTGGCCGCAGCCCGCGGCGATGTCTATGCCGCGTCTCATGCGGATCGTGCAGGGAATCCCGGCCTGTTCCAGCGTCTCTTTAAAGGCCCGCGCGCGTTCGCGGTCGGTGGGCTGGCCGCTGTAGCCGGTCGTGGGATTGAGCGGGATGGCGTTGACGTGGCAGAGCATCCCTTTGAGCCGCGCGGCGAGTCCGCGCGCCGTTTCGGGCGTGTCGTTGACTCCGTTGATGAGCGCCCACTCGAAGGTGACGCGCCGTCCCGTTTTGGAGACGTAGTAGCGGCAGGCTTCGATCACTTCGGCGATGGGATATTTCCTATTGACGGGCATCATCGCGCCGCGCGTCCCGTCGTCTGCGGCGTGGAGCGAGACGGCCAGGTTGACCTGCCGCGCCTCGTCCGCGAAGCGCCGAATGGACGGGACCAGCCCGACCGTCGAGATGGTGAAGCGTCGCGCGCCGAAGTTGAATCCGTCCGCGTGGTTGAGCCGGTCTATGGCGGCCATCGTGTTGTCGTAGTTGTGGAACGGTTCGCCCATCCCCATCAGAACGACGTTCGTGACGCGTTCGTTCTGTTCGTGGAGCAGGCGCGCGTAGTGCATGACCTGCGCGACGATCTCGCCGCTGGCGAGGTGACGTTTGAATCCCATCTGTCCTGTGGCGCAGAAGACGCAGCCCATGGCGCAGCCCGCCTGCGTGGAAATGCAGAGCGTGTTGCGGCGGTCGTATTTCATCAACACCGCTTCGATGACTTTGCCGTCGTGGAGCTGGAAGAGGGTCTTGACGGTCTGTTTGTCGGAGGAGGCGAGTCGCGAGACGGGAGCGAGCGCGGCGAAGCGCAGGTTTTCCGCAAGTTTGACGCGCAGTGCGGCCGGTAGGTTGGCGAAGCGGTCGGGGGAGTCGTAAAAATTCCGATACAGTCCCTGCCAGATTTGACGGGCGCGATAGGACGGTTCGCCCCACGCGGCGAGCAGTTCCGTCAGCGCCGGAAGGCCGAGGTCGTAAACGAGAGGGGCTTCCATGCGGGCGGGATTGTATCATTTAATCGCACAGCCCCGCGCTGGGCGAGGCTGTGCTGTCGGGTTTAGTATTCCACTGCCCGCGGCAGCGATTTGGCGGCTTTGATCCAGCCCTCCACCATGTCAACGGACGGCATACGGCGGACGAGTTTCTTCCGCTCATTGGCCTCGAGCATGGCGGCGCGCAGGTTGTCGGCGCGGCGCTTCGAGAGTTCCACTACCGTGTCTACGCCGGCGTTTTCGAGCAGGTCGCTGTATTCCTCCCCGAGGCCGGGGACGCGGAACAGGTCGGCGCGGTTGACCCATTCCAGGATCAGCGCCTCGGAAATTCCAGCCTCAATAGAAAGGGCTTTGCGGCCTTTGACCGCGCCGCCTTTTTCAAGCAGGGCTTCGACGGAGCGGACGCCCGCGCGCGCCAGTTTTTCGGCGTTCTTCGGTCCGATGCCTTCGATTGCGATAAGAGATGTCATGTCGACTCCTTTATTATGTGATGTCTGTATTATATGTGCGTATGGGCAATCTTTCAATAGACTCTTGCGGAGACAAAATTCCCAGCCGCGAATTTTGGGGAGCGCGCGGAAAAACCCGCGCGCTCCGCGTCCGAATTTGTGTTTAGCCTGCCGCCGTTAGCGCTTTCCGTCCGTGGAACTTCCCGTCCGCGAACACGTTATAATGTTACGAAATCGAAATTGGAGGAAGTAATGACCAAACCCAAAAATCTCTGGCTGCCTGTGTTGATCGTCCTCGCGTTGACGCTTTCGGCGTGCGGGGGCAAATCCAAGGAGCCGACTCCCACGCCCGTTGACCCGAACCTGATCGCGGCGCAGGCCATCGCAACCTTTGCCATGGGCCTGACCCAGACCGCGCTCGCCAACCCGACCGAAACTCCCACGCTCACTCCCACCCCGACCGAGATGCCCACCTTCGCGCCGCTCAGCACCAACACGCCGGCCGTCGCCCCGACGAGTTCGTGCGACGTGTCGCTTTTCATTGCGGACGTCACCGTCCCTGACGGGACGCCCGTGGCGCCCGGCCAGGCGGTTGATAAAACGTGGCGCATTCAAAACGGCGGCACCTGCACTTGGACGGCTACTTATAAAGCGGTGTTCACCGGCGTCGGCAACGGCGGACCCATGGGCGGCGCGACCACCCCGATCGGAAAGACGGTCAAGCCGGGCGAATCGATTGAAATTACCATCCATTTCGTCGCGCCAACCACTCCGGGCGATTACACCAGTTGGTGGAAACTGCAAAACGACGCGGGCGCTTTCTTTGGCACACCGCTCTCGGTTGCCATCAAAGTGGTCGGTTAGGCCCCGGCCGCGACGGCCACTCCCACAATAGAGCCAACGGAAACCCCGGTAACCCCAGGGTCGTAATTACTGTAAGACCTGCCGAAAGCGGGTCGCGTGATGCGAATGAAGAGGAATCCCGAAGTTTTACTTCGGGATTTTTTCTGCCGTCGTCCGAAAGCGGAACTTTCGAATTTCTTTGTCTCTATTTCACCAACGCTTCCAGATCCTGGACGATCAGGCTGGGAGGCGGACTCCAGGCCTCGGCCTGCTCCCGCGCGCTGACGCCGCTCAGCACGAGCGCGGTCGGGCATCCCACCGCCTGCCCCGCGGCGATGTCTGTCTCGAGGCGGTCGCCGACGACGAGCGTTTCTTCTTTTTTCGTCCCCAGCCGTTCCAGCGCCATCTCCATCAAAAAGGGATGGGGCTTGCCCGCGTAGACGGGTTCGACTCCCGTCGCTGTGACGATGACCGAGATCCACGCGCCTGCGCCGGGGATTTCCCCGCGCGGGGTGGGGAAGGTCTTGTCGGGGTTGGTCGCGAAAAACGGGATTCCGCGCCGCGCCAGCAGGGCCGCTTCGCGCATCTTGTCGAAGTTGATCTCGCGGTCGATCCCCATGACGAGGGCCCGCGCCGACGCCGCTTTATCCACGGAGAGGATCTCGTATCCGCGTTCCCGCAGCGCGGCTGTGACGCCGGTCCCGCCGACGACGAAAACGGGCGCGCCGTCGGGGATCCGTCCCTGGAGCAATTGCGCCGTCCCCAGCGCCGAAGTGAGGACCTGGCGCGGCTCCACGTCCACGCCGAAGCCGGCCAGTTTTTGGACGTATTCTTCGGGGGTCTTCGTCCCGTTGTTGGTGGCGAAGACGAATTTCCAGCCGCGCTCGCGGATGCGCGCGAAGATCCGCGGCAGGTCGCCGATGGGAGAATTGTCCCGCCAGAGCACGCCGTCCATGTCGAGGATGAGGGATTGAATGGTGTTGAGCATGACTGGGATTATACCGTCATCAACCTCGAAGGAATACAAAAAGCCCGCCGAGAAATCGGCGGGCTTTACAAACTTACCAACTTGTCAATCTATCGGCCATGTCCTTACGGGACGTAGTACTCGACGATCAGCTGTGGACGGGCGCCTACCGCCGCGTTTCCGCTGTACAGACTGAGATAGTTGGCGACGGCGTTGTTGTTGTCGTCCAATTTGAAGCGCAGGCGGATCTGGGTCAGGCCGCTGCCGGTCGCCAGTTTGTTGACGGAGGCTTTGGCGGGGGGCAGGTTGAGCGTGTACCATCCGCCGACAAGGGCTGGTTTGAGCGGGCCGACGGTTTTGCTGGCGGGGGCCTGGAAATCAATGACTTGTAAAGCCGAAGTCCCGAAGACGCCCTTTCTCACGTCGGCCATGAAGCCCTGGAGGGCGTTGACCGGGTTTCCGCCGCCGACGATTTTCTGCAGCCTGACTTTGAGCGTGACTTTGGTGATGACTGCGTTATCGGGCAGGCTGGAGGTGTTGAAGGACAGGATGGAGCGGTATTGTCTGTTGACTGCGTCGTCGCCGAGCAACAGGGTAATGGCGGTGGAGTTGAACGTCCCGCCCGCGTTGCTGGTCTCGAAAGATTCGAGCGTCCAGCCATCCTGCGCGCCGGCGGATCTGACGAACAATCTCCTTCTTACGGTGTACGTTTCTCCGTCTATGTAGGGCAGATTGAGCAGGAGGTTGTTGTTCAGGTCTTTGATGTCGGAGGCGGCGGACACGTCGAGGCGGAGTGAGCCATTGCCGGAGCCGACGGTCACGGCGACGGTATAGGTCCTGGCGTCCGCGGGGGTGACGCTGGCGACTGAGAAGCCGGAGAGGTTCCGGGTTTTTGTGAGGGTGAAGTCGCTCTGGTCCACACCCGTAACGTCTTCAGAGAAGGTCACGGTGAAATTCGCGCTGAGAGCGGAAGTCGGGTTGGCGTTTGCGCGCGTGATGGAAGCGACGAACGGCGCAGGATCGTCAATTCCGTACGCGGCGACGCGATCGGCATAGGGCAGAACCGCGCCATTATTGTTGACGTTGACGAAGTCTCCGCCCGCGTAGAGAGCGCCGGGTCCGACAGCGATGGCGCGCATCCAATCGTTGAGCGAGCCGTCTCCCGCGCCGTTCGAGCCGAGCGCTGACCAGTCCGTCCCATCCCATTTGGCGATGTAGTCCGCCTCATCCAATATCGTCCCGTCGTTGTTTACTTCGGAGAACCAACCGCCCACATATACGTTCGAGCCGCTCACGGCGATGGCGCGCACCCAATCGTTGATCGAGCCGTCTCCCGCGCCGTTCGAGCCGAGCGCCGACCAGTCCGTCCCATCCCATTTGGCGATGTAGTCTGCCGCGCCCAACTTCGTCTCACCGTTATTCACGTTGTAAAAGTAGCCGCCTACGTACACGTCCGAGCCGCTCACGGCGATGGCGTACACGCTATCGTTGAGCGAGCCGTTCCCCGCGCCGTTCGAACCGAGCGCCGACCAGTCCGTCCCGTCCCACTTGGCGATGTTGTCCGCTTCGTTCAACACCGTTCCGCGGTTATTCACACTTTCGAACCAGCCGCCCACATACACGTCCGAGCCGCTGACGGCGATGGCGTTCACTTCAGAGTAGGGCGAGAGCGAGCTACCTCCAGCGCCATCCGAGCCGAGCGCCGACCAGTTCGTCCCGTCCCATTTGGCGATGTAGTCTGCTTCGTTTAATACCGTACCGCCGTTGTTCACGTTGGTAAAGTCACCGCCCACATACACGCTCGAGCCGCTGACGGCGATGGCGTTCACGTTATTGTTGAGCGAGCCGTTTCCCGCGCCGTTCGAGCCGAGCGCCGACCAGTCCGTCCCGTCCCATTTGGCGACGTAGTCTGCTTCGTTTAATACCGTACCGACGTTATTCACATCTTCAAACTCGCCGCCCACGTACACGTCCGAGCCGCTGACGGCGATGGCGCGCACCCAATCGTTGATCGAGCCGTCTCCCGCGCCGTTCGAGCCAAGCGCCGACCAGTTCGCCCCATCCCATTTGGCAATGTAGTCCGCGCTCGCAATGCCGTTTGCGTTCGTAAAGGCGCCGCCCACGTACACGTCCGTGCCGTTGATGGCGATGGCGTATACAGTATCATTGAGCGCTCCTTGAAATGGGGGAGAGATCGCGTGCCAGTTTGCGCCATCCCATCGAGTAAAGTTACTGGCGTTTAGCGCCGCCCCCCCGTTGTTCACGTCTTCGAACCAGCCGCCCACATACAGATCCGAGCCGCTGACGACGATTGCGTTCACAGCGTCGCTGAGCGAGCCGTTCCCCGCGCCGTTCGAGCTGAGCGCGGACCAGTCCGTCCCATCCCATTTGGCGATGTAGTCCGCCTCATCCAATACCGTCCCGTCGTTGTTTACTTCGGAGAACCAACCGCCCACATATACGTCCGCGCCGCTGATGGCGATGGCGTTCACTGAGGAGTTGAGCGAACCGTCCCCCGAGCCGTTCGAGCTGAGCGCCGACCAGTCCGTCCCGTCCCATTTGGCGACGTAGTCTGCTTCGTTTAATACCGTCCCGCTATTGTTCACATCCTGGAAGTCGCCGCCCACGTACAGGTCCGCGCCGCTGACGGCGATGGCTTCCACTTGGTAGTTGAGCGAACCGTCTCCCGCGCCGTTCGAGCCGAGCGCCGACCAGTTCGTCCCATCCCATTTGGCGATGTAGTCTGCCGCGCCCAACTCCGTCCCGCTATTGTTCACATCCTGGAAGGCGCCGCCCACATACACGTCCGAGCCGCTGACGGCGATGGCGTTCACTGAGGAGTTGAGCGAACCGTCCCCCGAGCCGTTCGAGCTGAGCGCCGACCAGTTCGTCCCGTCCCATTTGGCGATGTAGTCTGCCGCGTTTAGCGCCGTACCGCCGTTGTTCACGTCCTCGAAGTCGCCGCCCACGTACAGGTCTGTGCCACTGACGGCGATGGCTTCCACTTGGTAGTTGAGCGAACCGTCTCCCGCGCCGTTCGAGCCGAGCGCCGACCAGTTCGTCCCATCCCATTTGGCGATGTAGTCTGCCGCGTTTAGCGCCGTACCGCCGTTGTTCACGTCCTCGAAGTCGCCGCCCACGTACAGGTCTGTGCCACTGACGGCGATGGCTTCCACTTGGTAGTTGAGCGAACCGTCTCCCGCGCCGTTCGAGCCGAGCGCCGACCAGTTCGTCCCATCCCATTTGGCGATGTAGTCCATGGTCGGGTCGTCGTTTAGGTCTGTAAAATCCCCGCCGATATACACATCCGAACCGCTCACGGCTACCGCATAGACGGTATCGTCTGGCGAGACGGGCAACCCGCCCCCGCCCAGGTTTTCCCAATCGCCCACGGCGGGCGCGCCCAATGGGGCGAACAGCGGTCCGCGCGCCGGGTCGAGCGACACGTCCCAGCCGGAAAGGTCGAGCGAGCCGCGCAGGTCTTTGCTTAGATTCAGGGTCCCGTCGGGATTCAGGAAGCCCTGCGGCGAGACGCCCTGGCTTTCGTCCGCCGCCTCCGCCGGGCTGGCAGGAGACAGGGCGAACGCGCTCGCAATGAGACACAAGGCGAGAGTCAAATTCAGAAAGCGGGTCTTGGTTTTCATGGTTTCTCCTTTTTGGCGATGAATTTACAGTCGTTCATTCCGCCTCCCGATGTCCTTCGGAAGGGCAGCTAACTCCCTTTTACGGGATGTAATACTCGACGATCAACTGCGGGCGGGCGCCTATTGCCGCGTTTCCGCTGTACAGGCCGAGGTAGTTGGCGACGAAGCCCTGGTGGACGTTGACCGGGTTTCCGCCGCCGAAGATTTTCTGCAGCCTGACCTTGAGCGTGATTTTGATGACGACGGCGTTATCCGACGACGTCCGTATCCGCATAGCAGACGCTCGCCGCGCGCGCGGGATGGACGCTGCCCGCCCATGCCAAGGTCAAACTCAAGATTGTCGTTAAACCGAAAAGAACAAAGGGTCGAAACTGTGACTGAAACATAAAGCGCTCTTCTTTATGTTGTCGTTTGACAACCTCGATTATTGGAATTATCGCGGATAAAACCGATGAATTAAGTGCGGTTTTTGTATATTAATCTGAAATAAGAATCCGTCAAGCGAATTGAGCTTTCAGCTTCCTTACAATCGAATTCTCGCTTGAGTAGGTAGTTTGTCCGTCTGAGATCGGGATAGCGCCGCCTCAAATTAAAATAGCTCTTTCGTTTTTGACGGGAAATTTCCTTTTAACGCGAAGGGTCACACCCCACAAGGCGCTTCGCGGAGTCTACAAAGGGAAATCCTGTGAGATAGGCGCGGCTTCATCCTTTGTGATCCTTATGTGTTTGGCTCTTTCCCGTTAATTGCAGGAGAGCCGAAAAATATTAATGGTGCAACTTGCAGGTTAATTACAGGATTTTGCTTACCCTTGCAAGTGAACAAAATGCGGCTCCATCCTGTATGCGCCTCCAAACAAAAAGCCCGCCGATTTCTCGACGGGCAAACTACCCAACTAGCTAACTACCCAACTAGCCAACTAGCTAACTTTCTCCGGCACTTCCAGCACCTGGTCCACCAATCCATACTCCACGGCGGATTTCGCGTCCAGGTAAAAGTCGCGGTCGGTGTCGCGCTCGATCACTTCCAGCGGCTGGCCGGTGTGATTGGCGAGGATGCCGTTCAATATCTCCTTCTGGCGCATGATCTGCCTCGCGGCGATGGCGATGTCGGTGGCCTGTCCCTGCGCGCCGCCGAGCGGCTGGTGCATGTGGATCGTCGCGTGCGGCAGGGCGTAGCGGCGGCCCTTCGTCCCCGCGGCCAGCAGCACGGTCCCGAACGAGGCGGTCACGCCCACGGCGGTGGTGCTGATCGGGTTCGAGATGATCCGCATCGTGTCGTAGATCGCCATCCCCGCGTAGATCATCCCGCCGGGCGAGTTGATGTACATGCGGATTTCCTTTTCGGGGTCTTCGTGGTTCAGGAAGAGCAGCTGCGCCACGATCACGTTGGCGACCTGGTCGTCAATTGGCGTGCCGAGGAAGATGATGCGTTCCTTCAGCAGCAGCGAGTAAATGTCATACGCCCGTTCCCCCCGCCCGGACGATTCGATCACCATGGGAATTACGTTTTTGAATTCGGGAATCATTGTGCCTCCAATGCGTCCATGATAAACGGACAGTGTTGGATTTTTGTTAATCTCGCGTCATGGATTTGTGGACGTTTCCGCGTCCGACTCTTCGCTCGACGCCTGTACCGTCTCTTCCTTGACCTCGGAGGCGGGCGCGGCCTCCCCGGGCCCGGTCTCCGCTTCGGCGGCCTTCGGCTCGTCGTCTTCGGGCTTCCACTCGCCGAGCGCGATGGACTTGATCTTCTCCAGCGTGCGGCGCGTGATCAGGCGGTTGGCAGACTGGGTCGCGACCGCGCTCGAGAAGCGCGCCTGGTTCTCCTTGCCGCTTTTGTTCAGCCGTTCGAAATCCACCGCGCCCTGATACGCCAGCTCGTTGAGGGTCTGGTGGAACTCCTCGGTCAGCGCGGCCTCGTCGAAGTTGACCTTGTGTATGCGGGCGATCTCGTCGAGGATGAGTCCGCGCGCGAGGCGATTCGCCGCCGCCGGTTTCACTTCGTCTTCCATGAACTTCTCGCGCGTGGTATCGCGGACTTTGAAGTACGTCTCCAGGTCCATGCCCTGCGATGCGAGTCTCTGATCCAATTCGCCCAGCACGTGTTCGCCCTCGTGATCCAGAACCTGCGGCGGATATTTAATGGCCGCGCCTTCTCGAATCTGCTCAAGGACTTTGTTGAAGTACTCGTCGTCGTACTCCGCGCGCGCGTGGGCTTCGAGGTCCGCGCGCATGAAGTCTTTCAACTGGTCGAGAGTCTCGTATTGCTCGCTGACGGTCTTGGCGAACTCGTCGTTCAGCTCGGGCAAAGTCACCGCGCGCACGCTCTTAACCGTGGCGTTGAACACGACCGTCGCGCCTTTCAGCGCCGCGTCTTCTTCGTCTTCGGGATACTCGTGCGTGACGGTTTTCGATTCTCCCGGCTTCATCCCGATCAGGCCGCGTGCGAATCCCTTGAACGGCCATTCGTCGTCGCTTTGCTTGTCTTCGGGACGCACCACTACTGCTGTGTTCTCGCGCGACAACTCGGATTGGTCTTCGCCTTCGGGCGCGCCCTGTTTCTCGCCGACGACCGAGATGAGCGCGTAGTCGCCTTCCTGCACCTCGCGCTCCACCGTCTTGGTGGAGGCGTACATCTGGCGGAGGTTATCCAGCGCCTCGTCCAGTTCTTTTTCGCCGGGCGGAGTCCACTCGTAGGGGACGCGGATGGAGAGATAGTCGCCCAGGTCCACGGTGGGGGCGAGCGGGACGCGGAAGATGAACTTCGGCGGGTCGAGGCTTTCGACTTTTTCCAGCGAGCCGGGCGCGGCCGGATCCACTTCGGCCTGTTTCAATATTTCGGGATAAAGATCGTCCACCAGCAGGTCAATGGCGGCTTCCACGATGGCTTCGTCTCCGTAGTGGCGGCGGATCATATCGTAGGGCGCCTTGCCCGGGCGGAAGCCGGGGATCTTGCCGCGCTGCGCCAGTTGGCGCGCCGCTTTTCGCTTGGCGGCTTCCATCTGTTCCGGGTCAATTTCGACGGTCAGTTCGGCCTGGTGGTCGTCACGGATGTTCTTTTCGATGTTCAAGTTTGCTTTCCTTCATCATGTTGAAATTCTCCCCGCTCCGGTTGGGAGAGGGGCAGGGGGGCCAGGCAGTGGGGACGGAGGGACTTGAACCCTCACGCCTTGCGGCACATGATCCTAAGTCATGCCTGTCTGCCAGTTCCAGCACGTCCCCGTAAAAAACCTGTCCGGGTTTTTCAATGAGCGGCGGAATTATAAGCGAGAGGGGAGGAGGCGTCAACGAAATTTATTGCCAGCCTTAATTTCTTGACACATTTACCTCCCACTTGTAAAATCTGCCTGTTTCAACGGGCGACAACGCCTGAATTTTGTTTCCGGGAGGAAAACCCTTTTATGTTTACCATGGGATTGAGCACGTTCGAGACCTGGGCCATCTGGGGTGTGTTCGTTATCGCCCTGCTTGGTCTCGGCTATGCGGTCTTTTTGCGCTCCCAGATCCTGCGCGAAGATAAAGGCACAGAGAAAATGCAGGAAGTCTGGGGCGCGATCCGCGATGGCGCGAACGCCTACCTGGTGCGGCAATTGAGATCCATCCTGCCGCTCATCGGCGTTCTAACCATCGCGCTTTTCTTTTCCGTATATATTGTCCCCCCTTCGCCCGAAGCGCTGGAGCGATTTAAGAACCTGCCCCCAGACCAGGTGCGTTTGATCATCGGGCTGGCGCGGGCGGTGGCGTTCATCATGGGCGCCTCGTTCTCGCTGATGGTCGGCCAGATCGGGATGCGGATGGCGGTGGAAGGCAACGTGCGCGTGGCCTCGGCCTCCCGTCGTTCGTTCGGCGACGCGCTGCGCATCGCCTACCGCGCCGGGACGATCACCGGTATGCTCACCGACGGCCTCGGCCTGCTCGGCGGCACCGTCATCTTCATCATCCTCGGCATCGCCGCGCCAGACGCCCTGCTGGGCTTCGGCTTTGGCGGCACGCTCCTGGCGTTGTTCATGCGCGTCGGCGGCGGCATCTTCACCAAGGCTGCGGACGTGGGCGCGGACCTGGTTGGCAAGGTGGAAGCCGGCATCCCGGAGGACGATCCGAGGAATCCCGCTGTGGTCGCGGACCTCGTGGGCGATAACGTCGGCGACTGCGCCGGCATGGCCGCGGACATCTTCGAATCCTATGAAGTGACCATCGTCTCCGGCTTGATCCTGGGCCTGGCGCTGTATCACTTCACCGGCCGCCTCGAGTGGATCGTCTTCCCGCTCATCGTGCGCGGCGTAGGCGTGCTGGCCTCCATTATCGGAACGTACCTGGTGCGGGGCGGCCCGGGCAAGAGCGGCGACGCCATGGCTTCCATCTTCCGCGGCTTCCTGACCTCCGCGGGCGTTTCGACCGCCCTGTTCTTCATCGCCGGCTATTTCTATTTGAACAACCCGGCCATGGCCGAGTGGGGCGGCTGGTGGCGCATCCCGCTGGTGGTGTCGGTGGGCGTTTTGTTGGCGATTCTGATCGACCGCCTGACCGAATACTTTACCGGCACGCACAACAAACCCGTCAAGGAGATCAAGAAGGCGGCGGATACCGGCCCGGCCACCCTGATCTTGCAGGGCATCGCGGCAGGTTTTGAATCCTCGGTCTGGTCCGTTATCGTGATCGCCCTGACGATTGTGGCTTCCATCTTCATCATGGGTTCCGTCCCCAATTTGAACCCTGTCGAGCGGGTCAACTTCATTCTTTACGGCGTGGCGATGATCGGCATCGGCATGTTGACCCTGACCGGCAACAATGTGGCGATGGACTCTTTCGGCCCGATCGCCGATAACGCCAATGGTATCGGCGAAATGTCCTGGCATGGGCTGGAAGACAAGGAGACGAAAGACGCTCAGCAGATCATGGCCGACCTCGACGCGGTGGGCAACACGACGAAGGCTATCACCAAGGGCATCGCCATCGGTTCGGCGGTGATCGCGGCGGTCTCGCTGTTCGGCTCCTTCCTCGTGGACGTGAGCCGCGCCCAACAAACCCTCGGCGTGCCGCTGGCGGAGCAGATCCAGTCCATCGGCATTCGCGTGGACATTCCACAGGTGTTCGTGGGTATGCTGATCGGCGGCGCGCTGCCCTGGTTGTTCTCCTCCTTTGCCATTCAAGCCGTCTCCCGCGCCGCGTCGCTGATCGTGCTGGAAGTCCGCCGCCAGTTCAAGCTGGGCGTGCTGGAAGGCAAGATCCCGCCCGATTACAAGCAGGCGGTGGCAATCTCCACGACTGCGGCGCAGAAGGAACTCGTCTCACTGGCGCTGCTCGGCATTGTGACGCCGATCGTGGTCGGTTTGACGCTGCAAGTGGAGGCGTTGGGCGGCTTCCTGGCGGGCATCATCGTTTCGGGGCAGCTGCTGGCGGTCTTCCTCAACAACTCGGGCGGCGCGTGGGATAACGCCAAGAAGTTGATCGAAGACGAGCCGAAGAATCCCGCCGAGAACAGCGGCAAGGGTTCGGACCGCCACAAGGCGGCGGTGGTGGGCGACACGGTTGGCGATCCGTTCAAGGATACGGCCGGCCCGGCGCTGAATCCGATGATCAAGGTGGTGAACCTGGTCTCGGTCATCATCGCGCCGATCGTGGTGCAGTACGCCAAGGCTACCGGCGCGACGCAGAGCGTCATCTGGGCGGTGGCTTTGCTCCTGCTTGCCCTGCTCGGCTGGGCGGTGCTGCGCTCCAAGGCGCCCGCGCCGGAGATGAAGTAGGTTTTTCCCGGAAATTGAACTGCTCCCGGCGGCTGGAAGCCGGGAGCAGTTTTGTGTTTTTTGGGCGGTCAGCGTTCGCCTTTTGGCTGATTCCGCTTCCGAAGCAGCGACCCGGCCCAAAGTCCGGCGAGGGCGCCGAGGTTGTCGAAGAGCAGGACGTCCCAGACGGAGGGGCCGCGTCCCGGCACGAAGGATTGGTGGAATTCGTCCAGCGCGGCGTAGGCCAGAGCCATGCTCCACGCCAGCCACGGGCGTTTTCCGCCCAGCCCGCGCAGGTACGCGCGCGTGAGCAGGCCGTATCCCAGCGCGTGGCCGAATTTTTTAATCGAGAAATCCAGCCCGCCGAATTCGGGCATCGCGGTCGAGGGGATGGACGAGAAGCCGAAGATGAGCGCCATCATCAGCAGGGCCGGGAGCCAGCGTTTCAGCGTGTTCATCGGGCGTTATTGTATCAGGCCCGGCGCGCGGCGTTTCGGTTGCGGCTGCCAGATGACATGTCTTGGATCGAGGAAATTGGATTCTTTATCTCTCCCAGACCCATGTTATAATGCCGCCTCGCAAAAGCAGAACCCGCGCGGACGAACGGCAAGCCGGGCGGATGAATTTTTTTCAGGAAGAAAAAGATGAATGCTCCAACCCCGGCTTACGACGATGAGATAGACCTGCGCGCTGTTTTTCAAACGCTTTGGAAGGCGCGTTTGCCGATATTGATTTTGACGCTGGTTGCGGCCGCGGCCGCTTACGCGGTCAGCGCCTGGCTTCTTCCCAGGGAGTATCAGGCGTCCGCGTACGTGGCTATTGGCCGGCCGTCAATTCAATATTATTCGTCTGAGATTTTGTCAATTGTTCCCACCGTTCCCGATATTAAGGCGCTGCCCGAACTCTTGAAGACCAGCGCCATTTTGGAGCAGGTGACGGGCGATTCCCGGGTGGCCGCTTTGCTGCCTGCAAATGTAAAGCAATTGCCGGGCCAAATCAGCGTCACGACGGTGGGCGCATCTCAATTGCGCCTGGATGTTACCGGCACGGATCCCCGATTGACCGCGGCGGCGGCGGCCGTTTGGGCGGAAAAAGCGGTTGACTGGATCGAGCTCAATTACGGTATCGGCGCGTTTGCCGATACCATTGACGGCAACATCGCCCAGTTCCAGCAGGCGTACGAGAAGGCTCAGGCCGAGATGGAAACCTTTCTGGCTCAGGACCAGACTCCCATTCTTTCAAGCAAGTTAAGCGCGCGTAACGATATTTATGGCTGTCTGGAGAAGAAAATAAGCGCGGCCAACTCCCTGCTGGCGCGCCTGGCTCAGTTTGATTCCAATTTGGCCGCGACTGACGAAGCGCTCTCCTCATCCGACGCGCTTCTCCTGGCTTCCATCGAACAGGAAATTGGCGCTTTGGGAGTCTGCGGAGGGCAAATGACGGTTTTACAATCCCTTTCTCCCGCGCGATTTAGCGGCGTCAGTTCTGCGGAAGGGAAAAGGGTGATAGGCGATATGCGCAATAACCTGGATCGGCAGGTCAAAGATGCCCAGGCGCAGCAACAGGTTTTACAGGAAGAGATCCAGGATTTGTCGGCGCAAATCGATCGGTTGAATTATCAACGCGGCGAATATGACCGTCAGCGCGCCCAGGCCGCGTCGGTTTATCAGCAGTTGACCCTTCAAAAATCTGTCGTGGATAATATTCTGCGGCAAAGCGGGGGAGTGGCTGCCGTCAGCGCGGATGCGGTTAAGGCGAAGCCCGTCTCCATGTCGCCATTCGTGATTGCTGCCATGGCAGGTTTGACAATGGCCTTTGCGGCGAGCGCATGGGTTTTGTTCCGCGAGCGCTTGGCCGACAGTTCGCAAGAGAAGAAATAATAATCACGAATATGACGAGTTCAGCTATGTTTATTGGATTACAGAAGCTGGTTGCCCGTGCATCTAACTCGCGGATTGGTCGCGAGTTGGCCGGCAGTTTGGGATTGAAGATCGCCAGCGCTGGTCTAACTTTCCTGGTTACTGTGATTCTGGCGCGTACCTTGGGTCCGGCAGATTATGGCGTTTATGCTTATATCTACGCTCTGGTTTCCCTGCTTTCGGTACCTTCTGAATTCGGTCTGCCGCAATTGGTAGTGCGCGAGACTGCACGTGGCGTGTCGCGAGGGGATTATTCCGCTGTCCAAGGTATCTGGCGTTGGTCGGCAAAAATAACTGCTATCGTCTCACTCACTCTGGTTGTGTTAACCGCTATTGGTCTCTGGTTGTTCAAAGAACCGCTTTCAGGAAAGCGATTGGAAACCCTTGTTTGGGCGCTGGCGCTGGTACCTCTAATTTCTTTAGGTAATTTACGCGGTGCAGCCTTAGTAGGCTTGCATAAGGTTGTAGCGGGTCAATTGCCGGAGTTTCTGATTCGTCCTGGCTTGCTGGCGCTGTTTCTGATAGTGGTTGCTTTATTGGAAGGACCTTCTTTCACCGCTCCCCATGCCATGGCGCTTTATGTAGCGGCGGCCGGACTGGCTTTTTGGGCTGGCGCCTGGTTGCTTTGGCGGGCTGCCCCAATAGAAGTGCGCCGGGCGGAACCGCGTATGGATGGTCGTACTTGGTTTTTAAGTACTCTGCCATTGGCGTTTATTGGTGGGATGCAATTGATCAACCAGCAGGCTTCGATTTTAATTCAAGGGTTCTTTCTCCCAGATGATCAAATTGGCCTCTTTCGCGTTGCCGCGCAGGTTTCAGCGCTAGCTTCTTTTGGCTTATATGCCGTTAATATGGTTCTCTCGCCGCGCTTTGCCGTACTTTATGCTCAGGGCAATAAGGCGAGATTGCAACGTCTGGTTACTAACAGCGCTCGCCTGATTCTGGTCTTCAACTTGCTCATTACCGCTGGTTTTGCGGTTTTAGGAAAGCAATTTTTGCGAATCGCATTTGGCGCCACCTACGTTGTTGCGTATTTGCCAATAATGATTTTATTGGGCGGGCAGGCGATCAATTCCGCTACCGGCTCGGTAGGAAGCTTGCTTAACATGAGCGGTTTTGAGCGGGAGACTGCACGCGGTAGAACCTTTGCTGCCGTGCTAAACATAGCTCTTAATTTGCTCCTGATCCCGTACTGGGGCGTTATCGGCGCTGCAATTGCTACGGCGGCTGCATTGATTACCTGGAATGTTTTACTGTGGTGGGCGGTGCGTAAGCGGCTTGGGATCAACAGTTTGGCATTTACTATTGTTAAAGTGGAGTAAACGGATGATTTCTCTATGCGCCCTGAAGCGCCGCTTCTAACAGTATAGACATAAACCGATTAGCAATTGAAGAAACGAGAGATGAATAAATAATTTTTTTTTATTCCTGGTGAAAAGGTTAATATGTCGGATATTATTCTACCTAACTTAATTATCGCTGGCGTGGCTAAGGCAGGTACAACTTCGCTGTTCACCTACCTTGCCCTTCATCCAGACATCTGCTCATCAAAGATTAAGGAGATTGGTTATTTTGTTCCTCTGCGATGGGGAAATTCTTTGGCGTTGTCTTTGGATGAATATTCTAGTTATTTTTCTCATTGTCATGAAGACGTCTCTCCGCGTTATTTTATGGAAGCGTCTCCAGGCTATTTTCCGGGCGGTAAGAAAATTGCGGAAGCGATGAAACAAACCCTTGGTGATGCCAAGATAATCTTGATATTTCGGGAACCGATTAGCCGCCTTTTCTCTTTGTTCACATTTTATAAGAGTCGACTAAAGTTGAGTCCTGAAATGTCCTTTCGAGAATATGTGCGTTTGTGCGAAACTATGACCGCGGATGAATTAAGGAAAACAGAAAATCAGGTTTACGGAGGGTTGGAAGCAAGCTATTACGGAAAATTAATCGCCGATTGGTTTGAAACTTTTGGCGATCCAGGGGTCAAGGTCCTATTTTTTGAACAATTCAGAAACAATCCTCACAATGTGGTGGCTGGCATATACGATTGGTTGGAACTAGATTATGAAATACCGTTGCCCTTCGAAGCTACGGTCGAGAATAAGACTATGAGTTTTCGCAATGGTTTTCTTCAAAGAATGGCTCTCAAAATTAATCGTTTGGCTGAGGGCTATTGGCGCTCTAATCCAAACGTTAAAAGAAATCTTAGACGCTTATATTATGTTCTCAATGGGCGGGCTGTACATGACTTGATAGATAATGAAACGCGTATGTATCTACAGGAAAAATTTCTGCCGTCTAATCAGCGTTTGGCGCTGGAGCTCATTAATAGGGGGTATACAACCTTTCCTGAATGGTTGTCAATAGAATAGGCGCTTCCTCTTGGAGAAGATTCGCTGAAGGCAACCTGGATAAGTTGACGGGTCTTTCTTCGTCTATATTTGGCGTTGGAAGGATTTTGTTGTTGTCTAACTGATGTTATCTAATGGAGTAATTATGCCGGAATCAATTAAACTTATTTATATTGCTGGACCGGGGCGTTGCGGAAGCACCCTGTTGGCTCGACTATTGGGTGAAGTGGATGGTTTCTTCAATGTAGGCGAGGCCCTCAAATGGTTTTTTGATACAAAGAATATGGGGCCTGAAAGGCCTTGCGCGTGCGGCAGCCCGGTGTTCGAATGTCAGTTTTGGAGGAAGGTCTCCCTGTTTATCAAGGATAGTCAGGAACAGAAGTTTGCTACCAATTTTGTCAGGATACGCAACCTGCCAATCCTGATTTCTCCTTATAAGCCCAGCCGCTTGCGGAGACAATGGGAGCGCTTATTGGCCTCAGCGCAAAAACTGTTTTTTAATATCCAGGGAGAAACGCACGCCAGGTGCATTGTGGATTCGTCTAAAAATGCGGCCAGCGCTTTTGTCGCAAGTCAGATACCGGGAGTAGAATTATATCTCGTTCACCTTGTGCGTGATGCGCGCGGCATGGTGAGCAGTTGGATAAGACCAAAAGGGGATTTGGAATCATACCCAGCCTATAAGCCTATTTTTTGGTGGCTTTCTTATAATCTTTCTACTGAATGGATAAGGCCCTGGGCAAAGGATTATCTATTTATTCGTTATGAGGATTTTGTTGAGTCGCCCGAAAAATATATTGCCAGGATTCTTGACATGATAGGAGAAAATACTTCGGCTGTAGAATTGTTTGACCGGAACGCGCATTTACATCTTCACCACATGGTGGCAGGTAATCCTGACCGCCAGACAATAGGAAAGGTGGAGATAAAACTCCGCCCTTGGAAACTGCCCTGGTATTATAATCTGGCGACCACTGTCTTTACTTTCCCTTTATTAGTAAAGTATGGCTACATTTGGCCAAACCGGCACGGCCTAAAAAAGGCGGAAACACCTGAATGAAAGTTTTGTTAGCAACTTTTCTCTATGAAAAAAGTCTCGGCGGCGGAGTGAGCGCTGTCGTGCGCGAGCTTGCCAAGGCCCTGACTCAGCGAGGAATCGAGGTCGTCGTTATTGCCACCTCGATGGTCAGGAATGTTCAGTTTTCGTATGAAGAAGGCGTCAGGATCTATCGCCTTCCTCCTTATAATCTATATTGGGTTGGAGATAAAAACCGCCAGCCGGCGTGGAAAAAGGCTCTTTGGCAAGGAGGCGACTTATGGAATCCGAGGATCTATGCCGCGGCGCGTTCTATTATTGCTCAAGAGAAACCCGATGTTGTACATGTGCATAAATTGCGCGGCCTTTCTACTGCCATCTGGACCGCGGCGCGATGGGCGGGAGTGAAACACATAATCCATACCTGCCATGATCATGAATTGCTTAGCCCCGAAGGAACGTTTTCTGGAAGGATTGGAAGATTGGCTTATGCAAATGAGAAGGCAGTCTGGCTGTACACGCTTCCCCGAGCCTGGCTTGCGCGTCATGTACACATTGTTACCGCGCCCTCGCAATTTACTCTTAATCTCCATATCAAGCGTGGTTTTTTCTCCCGTGCCGACCGCCGTGTTGTCGCGAATTCTCATGGTTTTACACGCCAGCAATTGAGCTCCATGCAAGGCGGTAAACATTCTGTATCAGAAAGGGTCAATTTGCTTTATATTGGTCGTCTTGAGAAGTTCAAAGGTCTTGAAACATTGTGTAGATCTGTTGAAATAGCCTCCGCCCGTCAGGCTAATTTGCATCTTAGAATTGCCGGTTACGGTTCACTTGCGGAAATGATGCAGAATAGATACAAGGATTCTACACATATCGAGTGGTGTGGTCCTGTATCTGGGGATGCCAAAGAACGCCTGTTTGAAGACTGTGATCTGGCGGTGGCGCCGTCTGAATTGCATGAGAATTCACCCATCACGATTTTGGAAGCTTATGCGCATGGCAAACCCGTAATAGCCTCTTGTATAGGTGGTATACCAGAAATTATAACTGAAGGCAAAACTGGTTTTCTGCTGCCTCCCGGCGAAGTTGATATTTGGGCCGGTAAAATTGAGGAAGTTTCAAGGAATCCTGTTATATTACGAAATATGCGTCCTGATTGTCTCGACGCTGCTCAAAAATTTACAATCGAAGAGATGCTTGAAAATTACCTCGCTATCTATACGGAGGCTCCCGCGTGGTGAGCGTAACTGAACCCGTTACAGTACTCTATATTGGCGGAGCGGGCAGGAGTGGTTCCACCTTGCTTGATATGCTTCTGGGCAATACGCCGTCTTTTTTTTCCATTGGCGAAGCGCGCTTTTTTTGGGAATATATGGAGCGCGGCGACTTATTGTGCGGTTGCGGCGCGCCGCTTCGAGAGTGTGAGTTTTGGTCGCCGATTTATTTCTCTCTGGCGGAACAAGGCTTGAATCTGTCTCGACTGGCATCACTTAATCGGCGTTTGAATCGCACCAGGAATACTTACTGGGCGAGCGGGAATATCTCTCGAAAGTTGGCTCCTGCCCTGACAGAGCTCACACAGGCAACAGGCGCATTGTATAAATTGATCGCAACTGTTTCGGGCGCTACAGTCATCGTAGACTCTTCCAAAGTCCCATCCCATTTTGCCATTCTGCGACAAATTGAGGAGATTGATCTGAGAGCGCTTCACTTGGTTCGAGACGGGCGTGCGGTGGCCTATTCCTGGAGTAAAAGGCCCAAAAAGGAATTCGCCAAAATGAGCCTGCCTGCTACCATGCCACAACATTCACTTTTTCGCTCAATTATGACTTGGGCGATTGAAAATGCTTTTATCGCGCGGTTAGAAAAGAAACGACCCTATGCGATTATGCGATATGAAGACTTTACTCAAGATCCCTATGTCGAGATCCAAAAAGCCTTAACGACCCTGGGCCTCAACCGGTTTGGCGTCGACAACCTTTATGAGACAGGGTTAGTTCTTAAGCCCACGCACAGCGTAGGGGGCAATCCCATCAGATTTACCACGCGCGAAGCCTTTATAAAACCCGATATGGAATGGCGGGAAAAAATGCCTCGCTCTGTTAAAATAATCTTATGGTTATTGGTCATGCCGATGATGAGACGTTATGGATATTTTATGAGGTAAATATGGTCATATAAAAGGCAAGATCGTGTATGTGAAAATGAATTCTATGACAAGCGCCTGGGTATCAATTTGATTGTAATGAAGGGCGCGGTAAAACGCCGGCTTTAACGCGTTTTGGACCAGAGATTCCGGCTTGGCCTCTCCTCTTTTTCTATGAATCTTCTCTGAGTAGCGATAGGCATTGTAAATCTCAGAAGACTTTTGCAGGAAAAAATAATGTTGAAATCGTACAAACTGGCGGTCTTGAAATTAAAGCTTCCGTTCCTGACCACGCCGCCTATGGATGATATTAATTTATTGATTGTATTAATGCCCATATGGTGGTTTTTAGGCGTTGAGCAATTTGTATGGTTATTGGCTTTGCCTGTGATATTTATAAAAATGTGTTGGATAAGACGCGGACGACTTATTGTTCCTGAAGTTAGCCGGTGGTTAATGCTTTTTCTAGCGGCTTATCTTATCTCTGGTACTTCGCTTACGGAATTGTCGCAATTAGGGGGATTCCTGCGTAGATTTAGCGTTTTTGTATCTTCATTTCTGTTGTTGATCATTTTTGTGAATTCCATACACACGTGGAAACAGATCCAAAACACTATTCGCTCACTTCTATTTTTTATGGGGACTGCGGCCTTGATTGGCCTCCTGGGTATTGTGGGATTATGGAGGCCGGCCTTTCAAGCTCCGGCGGTTAATTTCATGCCCGGGTTTTTATCCAGATCTCTGATAGGCGAGTTCATTAGCAGCCGGACGATTGGAGTTTACGCAAATCTGTTGAACGTTCAATATTTCCGCGTTAACAGTATATATCTCTATCCAATCATGTATGGTACCGCATTGGCTGTAACCATCCCAATCGCGCTGTTTGCTCGTCAGTCATTGAGCGACAAATCGAAAGAAAAATTAATATGGACTATGCTTGCCATATTACTGGTCGTCAATCTCGTATTTACCACCGGGAGAATGGCTTGGCTTGCTTTTCTCGGTGGAGGGCTGTTTTTCTGGTTTTTCGTTCGCCAGCGCAGGCAATCTCTGGACAAACTTCTGTTGTTTTTCCTTGTGTTTGGGGTGTTGCTTTTTGGTGGAAGCATTCTTGTGATGTCTGGCGCTCTGGGAAAGGACCTGGCTGAACAAGTAAATTCTTTCATTTATGCCCGGAGTACGAACCAGCGATTGCTTTTGTATGCGGTAACCTTAGAAGAATATCTTAAAAAGCCAATATTTGGATGGGGTGTCCAGATAGAGCATCCAGCCGTAAATCTTCCGTTAGGAACGCATGGTTATTATATGGCTATTTTGTTTCGACATGGAGCGATTGGATTGCTGATGTTTGCATTGATGTTATGGTCGTTATGGCGCGGCACGCGGCCTATCAGGACGGTTGGCGCTGTTGACGCGCGTGTTCTGACAATCAACGAATTTCTTCAATATGGGCGCTGGTCTATCGTTGCCGCGCTTTTGGACGGATTAACAACCGTTCATCTCTATGATGCCAACCTTACTATTGTACTTTGGGTACTATATTCATTATTAATTGCATCTCGGCGAATTGGACTTCAGATAAGGTTTGCTCGCCCGGATACTGACGTTAACTGCACCAAGGATTTTCGATGAAAACGACGAACGGAAAAAATTATTAGGTCTCTGAAGGTAAGAAAAATGAAGCAAATAGCTCTTCTCGGTGTCGAGGTTTCCCCTCTGACTATTCCTGATCTAAATAATCTTATAGCCAAATCTATTGTGGAGAAAGGACGCGGAATTATTGCCAACCATAATCTCCACAGTATTTATATTTATCATCGCGATCCGAAGATGCGGGAATTTTATGCAAAGGCTAAAGCGATTCACATAGATGGGATGCCGTTAGTTTTTTGGGGAAAAGCGCTCGGCTATTCACTAAAACGCACGCATCGAGTTACTCCCTTGGATTGGCTGCCGTCCCTTTTAACTAGGGCGGCGCAAGAAGAATGGCGTGTTTTTTATCTTGGCGGCAAGCTCGGGGTTGCAGATAGGGCGATAGAGAAATTACTCTCTTTGTATCCAAACTTGCAAATTCGATCTCATCATGGTTATTTCTCAGCTGATGAAAACAAGCAAATTTTGGATGAAATCACCCGTTATCACCCCCATATTCTTATGGTAGGCATGGGAATGCCCCTTCAAGAGCATTGGGTGTTGGAGAACTTGGAATACATAAACGCTAATGTGATTCTCAACAGTGGGGCATTATTTGATTATATTGCTGGCGCCATACCCACGCCCCCTCGCTGGTTAGGAAAAGTAGGTTTGGAATGGCTCTATCGCCTGTTTTCCGAACCAAAACGTCTTTGGCGGCGCTATCTTGTCGAACCGCTCTTCTTGTTGAATCCTGCAATACGCGATGTTATCAGTCTGATTAAAAGAAAGGTGAAGAATGGGGATAAATCATCATAATCAGTAGTTCACGAAAGAGCCTGAACGCGGTTAACTTGGTTCCAATCACAGAGACCCATGGCCATGTCCGAGCCCGATCGCTACGCCCAAAATCCGTCGGTTGCCGAGTGGATCGCGCCAAGCATTCAGCAACTCATCCAACTCCGAGGTGGCCTTGCTCACCAGACTGCTCGATACCTGGCTGCCGCACAACTTCTCGACAATGGCATTCACTTTGCGGGTCGAGGTCCCTTGCACATACATTTCAACCAGCGCCATCGTCAGGGCGCGCTCGCTACGCGGAGGAATACAAAGCCAGTCTTAAGAAGCTGGCTGGCGATGACCCGCGCATAATCTTCACCGGTTACGTCTTCGGCGAGGGATATCAGGAGCTTGGCTCGAACGCCTACCTGTTCGTCGAAAGTTCCGGCGTTGGCGGCACTCATCCCGCGTTGGTCGAAGCCATGGCCTTCGGCAACTGCGTGATCGTGCACAACACGCCTGAGAATCTCGAAACCATCGGCAAAGGGGAGGCGGGCCTCTTTTACGATGGCCGCGTGGGGGCCGAAAGCCTGCGGGAAGTCTTGGTACAATTGATGGACGATCCGCGGCAGGTTGACGAATTTCGCCGCAAAGGACAGGACTATGCCCGATCGCGCTACTCCTGGGACGCCGTCACCGACGACTACGAACGCCTCTTTTTTCGGACCCTGCGGCGGCCTCTTCCCGACCGTCTGTCTCCGCCTGCGAAGTGACCCGGCATGAACGTAGAACCGACCGCCATTCCCGATGTGCTGCTCCTGACCCCGCGCGTCTTTGAAGACGAGCGCGGATTTTTCATGGAGACCTACCAGGCCGAAAAATTCGCCGCGCTGGGAGTTCGGGCGTCTTTCGTGCAGGACAACCACTCCCGCTCGAAGCAGGGCGTTTTGCGTGGACTGCACTATCAGATCCGCCAGCCGCAGGGCAAGTTGATCCGGGCGGTTTTGGGCGAGATCTTTGACGTTGCGGTTGATATTCGCCGGGCTTCTCCCACTTTTGGGAAATGGGTGGGGGCCCGCCTTTCGGCTGAGAATAAACAGCAATTGTGGATTCCCGCCGGTTTCGCCCACGGTTATTATGTGATGAGCGAATGGGCGGAAATCGTCTATAAGGCGACCGACTACTACGCGCCGCAGTGGGAGCGCGCCATCCTTTGGAACGATCCGCAGATCGCGGTCGAGTGGCCTGTGTGGCCCGATGTTCCCCTGCTCCTTTCGTCGAAAGACCGGGACGGCGTTTTATTGTCTCAGGCCGAAGTCTATCAGGAGAATAAATGAAAAATATCCTTGTGACAGGCGGCGCCGGGTTTATCGGCGCAAACTTTGTCCGCTATATTTTGCAGGCCGAGCCGGGGGCGCATGTGATCAACCTGGACTTGCTCACCTACGCGGGCAGCCTGGAAAATCTACGAGACCTGCCGGACGAGTCCCGCCATACCTTCGTGCGCGGGGACATTTGCGACCGTCCGCTGGTCGAACGCCTGATGAGGGATTACGCGGTGGATACGATCGTCCACTTCGCCGCCGAAACGCATGTAGATCGTTCGATTGTCGGCCCATCCGCCTTTATTCAGACCAACGTCGTTGGCGCGTTTACGCTGTTGGATGTCGCCAAAAAGGTCTGGCTGGAGGACAAAGTCGTGCCGTCCGAACAGGCGCGTTTTCATCATATTTCCACCGACGAAGTTTTCGGGTCGCTGGAGCCGGACGATCCTCCCTTTTCGGAGACGACCGCCTACGCGCCTCGCTCGCCGTATGCCGCCTCGAAGGCCTCGTCGGACCACCTGGCGCGCGCCTACCATCACACCTACGGGTTGCCGGTCACGATCACTAATTGCTCGAACAACTACGGTCCATATCAATTTCCCGAAAAATTGATCCCGCTCATGATCGCCAATGCCATCGAAGGCAAACCCCTTCCCGTTTACGGAGACGGACGGCAGATTCGCGACTGGCTGCACGTCGAGGATCACTGTTCCGCCGTTTACCGGGTCTTGCAGAGCGGCAGGGACGGCGAGACCTATATGGTGGGCGGCGACAACCAGACCCATAATCTCGACCTGGTGCATACCTTGTGCGACATCATGGATGAACTGCGTCCCGCCGCCGCGCCGCACGCGGACCTGATCCGCTTCGTCCCCGACCGCCCCGGACACGACCGACGCTACGCCATTGACACGACCAGGATCCGCTCCGAACTGGGCTGGTCGCCGCGCTACGATTTGCAGAAAGGGTTGTCCGAGACAGTCCTTTGGTATCTCGACCACCCGCAATGGATCGAGGCTATTCGGAAGGGCGGCGATTATCAGGCCTGGATCGAGAAAAATTACGCCCAGCGTTCGAGGAGTTGACCATGAAAGGCATCATTTTAGCGGGAGGGCGCGGCACACGCTTGTCCCCGCTCACGAATGTGATCAGCAAACAACTGCTGCCGGTCTACAATAAACCGATGGTGTACTACCCGCTTAGTTTGCTCATCCTTGCGGGGATTCGCGAGATATTGGTCATCAGCACGCCGGAAGACCTGCCGAATTTCAAACGCTTGCTGGGAAGCGGCGCTCACTGGGGAATCCGTTTTGAATATGCCGAGCAGGATCAGCCGCGCGGCCTGGCGGACGCGTTCATCCTGGGCCGTGATTTCGCGGCGGGACAACCCGTCTGTCTCATCCTGGGCGACAACATTTTCTTCGGTCACGGCCTCGCCGAAAAACTGCGGATCGGATCCGGCCTCCGCGAAGGCGCACTGGTGTTCGCCTACCCGGTCCACGACCCCGAGCGATACGGCGTCGTCGAATTTGGCGCGGACGGCCGCGCGATCAGCATCGAGGAAAAGCCGAAAACGCCGCGCTCCAATTACGCGGTTCCCGGCCTGTATTTTTACGACGGCAAGGTCTGCGACTACGCCGCCGCCCTGCGTCCTTCGGCGCGCGGCGAATTGGAGATCACCGACCTGAACCGCGTCTACCTGGCGCAGGGCAACTTAAAAGTCGAGACGCTGGGACGCGGCCTAGCCTGGTTGGATGCCGGCACGCACGACGCGCTCCTTCAAGCCTCCAATTTTGTGCAGACCATCGAACAACGACAGGGACTGTTGGTGGGGTCGCCCGAGGAAGCCGCGTATCGAAATAATTTCATCACCGCCGATCAGTTGAAAGGCCTCATCGAACAAGTCAAAGTCAGCGAATATGCCGGCTATCTTTTGCGTATCTTGAGCGAAGGCGTGTAACTGTATGCGCATCCTCCTTTTGGGAAAATACGGTCAACTTGGATGGGAGTTCCAACGCACACTGCCCCTCCTGGGCGAAGTGACCGCCCTCGACCGCGACGAACTGGATTTGACTCAGACCGATTCGCTGCGGACCGCCCTGGCGGGTCTGCCCTGGGACGTCCTCGTCAACGCCTCGGCCTACACTGCGGTGGACCGGGCCGAAGTCGAGACCGACGCGGCCCGGCGCGTCAACGCCGACGCGCCGCGCGTCATGGCCGAGGAGTCGCAAAAGCGCGGCGCGATCTTCATCCACGTTTCCACAGACTATGTTTTTGACGGGACAAAAACCGAACCGTATTTGGAAACCGATCTCCCCAACCCGGGCGGCTGTTACGCCCGCACGAAATGGGAGGGGGAGCAGGCTGTTCAGGCCAGCGGCGGCTTTCACTTCATCTTTCGCGCTAGTTGGGTTTACAGTTTGCGCGGGGATAATTTTGTCACGAAGGTGATAAAATGGTCTCGCCAACGCCAGGAACTGCGTATAGTAACCGATCAGGTCGCCTGTCCCACCTGGTCGCGGACCCTGGCGGAATTAATTTCGCAAGCGCTGTTCAAAATGCTGACGCTGGGCGACGCCTGGACTCTGGAGCGCCGCGGACTCTATCATTTAGCCAGCGCGGATTATGCCAGCCGCTATGATCTGGCCTGTTTCATTGTTCAAAGGCTGGGTCTTCCCGTATCGGTCCACCCTGCCTTGACGCGCGAATTCCCCTCTCCCGTGAAACGCCCCGCCTTTTCGGCATTGGCTTCCTCTCTCTTTAGCCAGACTTTCCGGTTGCGCGTCCCGGGTTGGCGCGAAATGCTGGCTCTCGCGCTGGAGGAAGCAGAATGATTCGTCGTTTTTCGATTAATTTCGCCATTTTTTCGATGTTCGTGGATTTTATGGTCGTGACATTCATGCTCTGGCTGGCGACGTATTTTCGTTCCCAGGAATATCTGCCCGACCTTCCATTTATCAAGGAAATTCGCCGGCCGCTTTCCCTGCCCTGGGCTCTTTATGTTATTTTTCCCATCGTATGGGTGGGAATCATGTTGTTATTGTCGGTCTATGACGGACGCAAGAACCTGCGCGTCGTGGATGAGCTGACCAGCCTCACCTTGGCAGCGGTCCTGACCGGCATTTCCCTGGCCGGAATCCTGTATTTATCCTACCGCGACGTTTCGCGTTTCCTGTTTGTCGCATTTATGACCATCACTTTTATCGTTTTGCTTTTGTGGCGCATACCGGCGCGGCAATGGTATCGCTGGCGAAATCAAAAATTAGGGAAAATTCGACGCGTCTTGATTGTTGGCGCTGGCATAGTCGGGAGGGAGGTCGAAGCGCAAATGCGGAAGTACAAGGGCGTGATCCTGGTCGTCGGCTTTCTGGATGATAATGCGGACAAGCGCAGGACGACCCCCGATATTTTGGGGGGGCTGGAAGACGCGCGCGCTCTTGTCCGCGAACGGCATATAGACGATGTGCTGATCGCCCTGCCTTTGCGCGCTTATAGCCGCACGAAGCAATTGCTCGAAGACTTGTACGATATGCCCGTACGCATACAGATCGTGCCGGACTATTTTCAGTGGACCTTACACCATGCGGAGGTGGAGGATTTTGCGGGGATTCCAATGATGGACGTGCGCGCCCCGGCCCTGACCGAAAACCAGCGATTGAGCAAGCGCATCTTCGATATCTTGATTACGTCGTTGATCATGATCCCGGCGCTGCCCTTGATGGGACTGATCGCCCTGGCCATCTGGCTGGACGACGGTTCGCCGGTCCTTTTTTATCAAAAACGCGCCGGTGAAAACGGCCGCGTATTCACCGTGTATAAATTCCGCACCATGGTAAAGGACGCCGAAAAATTGCGCCATCTTGTGGAAAAGGCGGACGAGCAGGGCAGGTTGGTTCATAAGCGCCCCGACGACCCTCGCGTAACGCGAGTCGGCCGTTTCCTGCGGAAATTCAGCCTCGATGAATTCCCCCAGTTTTTCAATGTCATGCGCGGCTCCATGAGTTTGGTGGGCCCCCGCCCGGAATTGCCATATCTGGTTGAAAAATACGAACCCTGGCAGCGCAAACGCTTTGCCGTTCCGCAGGGACTCACCGGTTGGTGGCAGATCCACGGGCGAAGCGACAAGCCCATGCACCTGCACACGGAGGAAGACCTGTACTACATCCAAAATTACTCGATCTGGCTGGATATTCGTATCCTGGTCAGGACTTTTTGGATTGTGTTACGAGGCAAGGGCGCATACTAGTTTCGCGGCCAGGTTAAGTTGCGGCGCAGCATAACGATTTTCGTACGCCTGGAGGGCGGCGAGGCGCGCTCTTGCAGACTGCTTGAGCGCGCCGAATTGAAACCACGACTTGAACTTGCTTGCAGCCTCGGCTAAAACTTTTCCGCACCTTCTGGAGAACATTTGAACATGATTGACAATCGGCGCGTTGACATTATTTCGGGCTATTTTCTATTGGCGGGTCTGGAAGCCTTGGCTGCGTTTTTGTTGTTACTTCCCGGTTCGGTCAATGCCAGCGGACAGTTTTTAGCCTATTCCGCCTCCCGCTTGATATTGATGGCCGTTTTCCTGATTGCGTTCATCGGAGCCATGATAATGGCCTGGCTGTTCCTGCGCCGTACGGTTATTTCCGGCCGGATCATGGACAATATTAATTCTTCCCGCCCAGGAATTCCCCGTTGGCTCTGGGTCTCTGGCGTTGCGACCGCCCTGCTTTTCACGGTTTTATTGATGCCGTTGTATCGCTTTGGAGCGTGGAGCGCCTACGCGGCGCGCGTGGCCCCTCTGGCATGGTGGATCGCGTTGGTGTGCGCGCAGACTTTCCTACTCTTGTTATTTTGGAGAGGAGGAGCGGAGAGGGAAACGCGGCGTGGGATAACGCCAAGACTTCTTCTTTTCAGCGGAATCGCCTTCCTCGTGCTGACGCTGACGCTGATCTGGATCGCGCTGACCGGGGTTGGCGTTGTTGCGCGTGGATCTTCATGGTACCCTGTTGGGGTCCCGCTGTTGCCAGGTCAAGTCTGGGCTATGGGATGGCTGACCGTTGTCTTTGGCGCAGCCTTGACTCTATGGCGGCGCTCCCGGTTGGATCGTCCCCCGCGGCGGTGGAAATGGAACGCGGACGTCTTCATTTTTTGGGGGATATGGGGCGTCACGGCTCTATTGTGGACGACCGCGATATTGCCTCGGAACTTCTTCTTCCCCGGGCCTTATCCGCCTAATAATGTGATCTATCCCTATGCCGATTCTGCCACCTGGGACATGGGAGGTCAGTACGCGCTGATCGGCCAGGGCTTCGATAATGGCGATCCTTTTCAGGATCATGCCGGTCTGATGGGCTTGCTCGCTTTTCTGCACTTACTCGTTGGCGATAATTACGCCGTCATGTCTGCGGCTCTGGCCGGATTATTGGCGGTCTTTCCAGCCTTGATGTACTGGTTGGGAAGCGTGATTCACAGTCGTTGGACCGGCTTTTTCGTCGCCGGTTTAACGGTCTTTCATGAACTGAATGCCTTTGCCGCCAGCAACATGATCGACCTCTCGCATGCTCGCTTCCTTCTGACGGAATATCCGACCCGCGTCGGCCTGGCGGCTCTGGCGCTCCTTCTTTTTTACTGGTTCCGCGCGCCTCGACGAAACATCGCGTATGCGCTTCCCGTCGGCGGCCTGCTGGCCTTTTTGATTCTCATGCGCTTCAATATGCTGGCTTTTCCGTTGGCAGTAGTGGTTGGCGCGTTGCTGTTTTTTAAGCGCGATTTGAAAGGATGGGTCCGCGCCTCCTCGTTGCTGGTCGTTTCGACGCTCCTGGTTCTGGGACCCTGGATGTGGCGAAGCTGGACTCTGTCCGGGACGCCGTTTTTTTTCGCAGAAAAGACCCAGATGCTTTTTAACGAGAAGTTCCGCTTCCGTCCCCCCGTTACGCCGACCCCGCCCTCTTCGTCGAACTTCGATCCTGCGAACGAATCATCCCCGGAGATGCAACTGATTCGAGCCAAAACTCCAAACAGCGCGCGTCCGGAGCGTTCTTTGGCGTTTCCGCCGACGAAAGATAACTCGCAGGTCGTCCAACTTATCGTGGGGCATTTCATGCACAATCTCACGACCAGCGCTCTTATTTTGCCAACCAGCCTTGTCTTTGACGATGTACAGCGTATCATTTACGAGGTTCATCCCTATTGGGAGAAGAAAGGCACAGTCTGGCAGGGTGAATTGACTCTGCTGGAAGCGATATTGGTAATATTGAATTTGGGGCTGATCGCGGTCGGCCTGGGCGCATCCTGGGACAGATGGAAATTAGCCGGGCTGATTCCCCTGGGGATTTGCCTCGCGTATGCTTTGTCCCTTGCCGTGGCGCGTACATCGGGCGGACGTTACATTGTCCCCATGGATTGGGGCATTGTGTTCTATTGGGGGCTTGGCATAACGCAAGCGGCGCTATGGGGGGCGGCTTATTTTGGCGTCAAAATTCAAGAACAGGATTTACCCGCCTCTCATCAGGGCGGATTTTCCTACAAACGAGGCTGGCTGGCCCTGACGCCTTTCCTTCTCTTTGTCGTCGCCATGACGGCGATGGACCGCGCTGTTCCCCAGAAATATTCCGTTTTGACCAAGATGGAAATTTTCGACCTTCTCAAGCAAAACGGCGCGCTTCAGCAGGCAAATATCTCGGAGAAAGCGCTTTCCGCTTTTCTTAAGAAACGAAATTCACGCGCCTACCTGGGAAAGGCGCTTTATCCGCGCTTTTACGGGATGGGCCAGGGTGAATCCTCAGGCGGGGTGGACGCCTACGAACCGGAGGAGTATCCAAGACTGGCGTTTACCTTGATCGGGGCGTTTGACAAAAAAGATATCGTGCTGGCTTCGATGATCCAGGACCCATCCAAATTACGCAACACGTATTTTCCGAACGCCTCTGATATTGTTGTTGTCGGCTGTATGCGGGCGCCGCGTTCGCCAAAGACAAAGAGCATGATTGACGCCTTGTTTGTTGTGATTCTTGACGAAAAACCCCTGGTCTACATGCGAAACCCGGCCGCGCCTTTGATATGCCCGCTGCCCGCGCCGGTGTGCGTAAACAACGCGAGTTGTCAGCAAGCGCGTTAGCCGGTTACAAAATGATCCGGGCGGCTTGCCGCCGCCTGGACGATATTATTCGATAGGAGCGCCTCATGTATAAACTTGTTCTTCTCCGCCACGGACAGAGCGTTTGGAACCTTGAAAATCGCTTCACAGGCTGGACTGACGTCGGTCTCACCGAACAGGGCGCCGCGGAGGCCCGCGGCGGCGGGCGACTTCTACGCGAGGGCGGGTACGTTTTCGACGCGGCGTATACATCCGTGCTGCGCCGCGCCATTAAGACGCTGTGGATCGCGCTGGAGGAACTCGGTCAGGAATGGATTCCCGTCACGCGCGCCTGGCAGTTGAACGAACGTCACTACGGGGCTTTGCAGGGACTCGACAAAGCGGAGACCGCCGAAAAGTTCGGCGAGGCGCAGGTCAAATTGTGGAGGCGGAGTTACGACACGCCTCCGCCCGCGCTGGAATGGGACGACGAGCGTCATCCGCGTTTCGACCCGCGCTACGCCTCGTTGACTCCCGAGCGGCTGCCGGCCACCGAGTCGTTGAAGATCACGCTGGACCGCGTCCTGCCGTATTGGCTCGGGACGGTCGCGCCCGCCATCCAGTCGGGGAAGAGGCTGTTGATCGTCGCCCACGGAAACAGCCTCCGCGCCCTCGTCAAGTATCTGGACGACGTCAGCGAGTCGGACATCCTGGAGTTGAACATCCCGACGGGCATCCCGCTGGTCTATGAACTGAGCGAGGACTTGAAGCCCATCCGCCATTATTATCTGGGCGACGCGGAAGCGGCGGCCAAAGCCGCGGCCGCTGTGGCTGGGCAGGCGAAGCGGAAGTAATCGCCATTGACAAACGCTTTCCCCCCGCCTAAAATAACGTTTATGCAGAACAGACTGGATTTCCCAACAGCGCCGACGAGCATGGTCATGCGAATGGGGAGATCTCGCCGCGTCTGGAAAGCGCGTTAGGTCATGGACCTGAACGAAACGGGCTGTCCACGCGGACAGCCTTTTATTTTTATTTGGTCACGGAGGCGCGAATGCCCGAAAATATTTTGATTGCCGTTGCCTGGCCCTATGCCAACGCCGAAATTCACGTCGGCAATATGACCGGTTCCCACCTGCCTGGCGATATCGTCGCGCGCTATCACCGCTTGAAGGGGAATCATGTGTTGATGATCACCGGCACGGACGCGCACGGCACGCCCGTCACGCTGGCGGCCGACAGGGCAGGAAAGCCGGTTGAGGAGGTCTATCAGTCCTATCACGAGGGTTTCATTGAATTGTTCCAGAAGATCGGCATCTCGTACGATCTATATACCACTACGCACAGCGCGAATCATTTCAAGGTGTCGCAGACCATCTTCCTGGCGCTGCAAAAAAACGGTTTTCTGTTCAGGAAGACGGAGCCGCAATGGTTTTCGCCAGGACTGAATCGATTCCTTCCCGACCGCTATGTCGAGGGGACCTGTTATATCTGCGGCGCGGAAGACGCGCGCTCCGATCAGTGCGATAACTGCGGCAACGTGCTCGATCCGACGAAACTCGTCAATCCCCGCTCGAAGGTGGAGGGCGACGCGTCCTCTCCCGAGTTGCGCGAGACGGAGCATTATTATATCGACCTGTCCAAACTTGAGCCGCGGGTCGTCGAGTATTTGAAGGAGCGCGCGGGCCACATGCGCGACACCGTCCTGGGCGAGTCGCTGCGGAAGATCGAAGCCGAGGGACTCAAGCCCCGCGCCATCACCCGCGACATTGACTGGGGCATCCCCGTCCCAGTCAGCGAGGCGGGTTGGGAGACGAAGAAACTTTACGTGTGGTTCGAGGCCGTCATCGGTTATCTCTCCGCGCCGATCGAGTGGGCGCAGATCGCGAGTCGAAAGGACGCGTGGCGCGAGTGGTGGACGAATCCCAGGGCCAAGCAGTTTCACTTCATCGGCAAGGACAATATTTTCTTTCATGCCTGTTTGTGGCCCGCCGAACTGATGGGAGTGGGGAGCGGCTTCATGGAAATTTTCGCGGGCGAGAAAATCCCGTTGACGCTTCCGTACGACGTCCCTGCCAATCAGTTCATGAACCTGGAAGAGATGAAGATCAGCGGTTCGCGCAACTGGGCGGTGTGGGGGCGCGACGTTCTGAAGCAGTACGATCCCGATGCGGTTCGCTACTATTTGACGGTCAACATGCCCGAGGCGAAAGACAGCGATTGGAACTGGGCCGAGTTCGTGGCGCGCAACAACAACGAGCTGGTGGCGACGTGGGGCAACCTTGCCAACCGCGTCCTATCTTTCTGCTACAAACATTGGGACGGCCGGACGCCGGACGTGGACCTGTCTGCTTTGCGCGGGACGGACCGAGAACTGCTGGCGGTCATCGAGGATGGATTTAACACGGTCGGCGCGGAATTGGAAGCGGCGCGACTCCGCTCGGCGCTGGGTGAAGCGATGAAACTCGCGACGGCGGTCAATGTGTATCTGGACGTCAACGCGCCGTGGAGCGCGGTCAAAACGGACAAGGACGGCGCGGCGAAAACCATCTACACCGCATTGCGCGCCATTGATTCGCTGAAGGTCTTGTTCGCGCCCTTCCTGCCCTTCACGTGCGAGCGGCTGCACAAATTCCTCGGCTACGAGACTTCGCTTTTCGGGGAACAGTACACAGAGACGGTCTCGGATTCGCTCGGCGACCATCTGGTCTTGCGATACCGCGCCCCGGAACCGGATACGCCCCGCTGGAAACCGAGCGAGTTACAGCCCGGACAAAGACTCAACCAGCCAGCCCCGCTGTTCAAGAAATTGGACCCCGTGGTGGCGGAAGAAGAACGCGCCAAACTCGGAACGTGATTTTGAAACAGGCCGGACTTGCTCCGGCCTGTTTGACCTATTGGCTTCTGCTGAAAATTTCGCGATCCGCCTTTTCGATCTCCTCGTAGATCTTTTTCACTTCCTCTTTCATCTCCAGAGAGACGCCCGCCGTCTGCGGGATGAATTTGACCAGGTCGCGCGCCTGGCGCAGCAGGTCTTTGACGCCCGCGACGTAGGATAGGTCGCTGCGTCCCAGCTCGGGCGGGACGGGGACCTCGCGGGCTTTCTGGATCAGGGCGCGGGCGCGGACGATCCGTTCGGCGGCGGGAATCAGTTTGGGCATGTTGTCTCCGGCGTTTTAGGGATGAAAGTCACTATCATCGGGGTTTTGAACGCATTATAATTAAACTGTGTTCCGCGATCTCACAATAAGGAGAAACCAATGAAAGGCAACGAAAAGATCATTGCTCTGTTGAACGAATTCCTGGCGGACGAACTGACCGCCATCAGCCAATACATCGTCCATTCCGAAATGTGCGCCAATTGGGGATATGAAAAACTGCACGACAAATCCGAGAAGCGCGCCATTGACGAAATGAAGCACGCCGAGAAACTCATCGCCCGCATTCTCTTCCTCGAAGGGATTCCCATCGTCAGCAACCTGAAGAAGATGAATATCGGCTCGACCGTGGAGGAGCAGCTCAGGAACGACCTCGCCGCGGAAATCGCCGCCGCCCGGGACTACAACGAGGGCATCCGTCTCTGCCTCGAACTCGGCGACAACGGTTCGCGCGAACTGATCGACGCGAACTTGAAAGACGAGGAAGAGCATCTCGACTGGCTGGAAACCCAACTCGACCAGATCGGCCAGATGGGACTGCAAAACTATCTGCTCGGGCAGGCCGGGTAAAGCCGACTTGACAATAATAGCGGGCGAGTTACCTCGCCCGCTAATTTTTGGTCTTCAGCCGCCTAACATTCCGAATAGCCGCAGGCGTAACACTTGCGACATCCCTCTTCGTTGACGACCGCCGCCTCGCCGCATTCGGGACACAAATCGCCGATACGCATGGGGACATTTTCCGCCGCCTCCTGTTCAAGGGAAGCGCGCTCGCTATTTTTGCCGTTGGATTTATCGTCCACCAACACGGGATGTACGCCCTCTTTTTCGCGCAGGTAATGCTCGAGGGCCTGCCCAATCCCGTCGGGCAGGGAGCGGACGCGGTTGGGGCCGAAGCCGAGCGATCTTCCGCCGCCGATGCCGGTCAACTGGCGGACGATTTCGCGCATCCGGTCGGTCGGGACGACGGGGCCGGCCATCCGTAAAATGTACGAGATGAGGCGGCCGATCGCCTCGGAGACCGCGGCCGTCTCCGAGCCGGCTTTGGCGGTGTTGATGAAGGCCTCGAAGGGCTGCTCGCCGCCGTTTTCGTTGATCGTGATGAAAGCCTTTCCAACCGGCGTGTCCACGTTGAACGTTCGGCCGGTCAGCGCGCGCGGACGCGGCTTCTTCGTCTCGTGCCAGATCGTTTCCGAGGGGGAAGCCGCCGACGAAGCGGAGGCCGGCGCGGGGTCGGAGGGAGGCGGGGCTTTTTTGTCCGCAGTGGCTTTGGTCTCCAGCACAACTTTCTCGCGCGAGCCGGTCACATAGACGGTGATCCCTTTGCAGCCCAGTTCCCAGGCCAGCATGTATGCGTTGGCTACGTCGTGTTCGGTGGCGGTTTCGGGGAAGTTCACGGTTTTGCTTAGGCTGTTGTCAACGAACGCTTGCAGCGCGGCCTGCATCCGCACGTGTTCCTCGGCGGTGATGTCGGCGGAGACGACGAAGGTGTCGCGCGTCGTTTGGGGCAGTTCGGCGACATGCTGGCACGAGCCTTCGCTCATCACGTGTTCCACGATCTCCTGGCGCTTCTCTTCGCCGAGGCCGAGTTCTTTCAACGCCTCGTCGAAGCGCGGGCTGGCGTAGGTGAGTTTCAGGTCTTTGCCGTTGTCGTTGACGTGGCGGATGTAAGCCAGCGCGAAGACGGGCTCGCAGCCGTAGCCTTCGCAGCCCGCGACGGTGGCGATGGTTCCCGTCGGGGCGACGGTGGTCTGCGCGGCGTTGCGGATGCCGTGCCTGCGGATGCCGCTCACGACCGCGTCCCACTCGACGTTGGGGCGGCCCCAGTTATGCTGGTACGCGTCCAGCGGCTGAGGCGGGGTCCACTTCAGGTCGTCGGGGTCGTAGATGGAGCCTTCGATGGCGGGGAAGGGGCCGCGCGTTTCGGCCAGTTCGACGCTGGTCTTCATGGCGTGGTAGCGGATGAACTCCATCACCTGCGCGCCGAATTCCTGTCCCTCTTTCGAGCCGTAGCGCACGCCGACGTGATACATCAGGTCCGCGAGGCCCATGATGCCGAGTCCGATGCGGCGGGCGCGGAGCGCGGCCTCCCTGAGTTGCGGCACGGCCGGGACATACGCGTTGGTCTCTACCACGTCGTCGAGGAAGCGCGTGGCGGTGACGACGGATTGGCGCAGGGCTTCCCAGTCCACTTTGCCGCCAGGCGCGCAGTGTTCATTCAGGTTGACCGAGCCGAGACAGCAGTTTTCGTACGGGCCCAGCCATTGCTCACCGCACGGGTTCGTCGCTTCGAGCGGGTACAGATGCGGGACGGGGTTGCCGCGGTTGGCCGCGTCCAGGAACAGGACGCCCGGCTCGCCGTTGTGGTGCGCCTGCTTCACGATCTTGTCGAAGATGTCGCGCGCCCGCGTTTTGCCGTACGAGCGGATCTTCAAACCGTCTTTCTCTGCCTGCTCCAATGTGCCGCTCCAGCCGCGATATTCCTTCTGGGAAATGTCAGGGAAGCGCAGTTCCCATTCCGCGTCGTCTTTCACGGCTTGCATGAACGCGTCGGTGATGCCGACGGAGATGTTGAAGTTGGTGATGTGATTCTCGTTGGTCTTCGAGGCGATGAATTCCTCCACGTCGGGATGGTCCACGCGCAGGACGGCCATGTTGGCGCCGCGCCGCGTCCCGCCCTGGGCGATCTCGCCGAAGGCGTGGTCGTAGACGCGTAAAAACCCGACGGGACCGGTGGCCTGCCCCGCGGAGGATTTGACGAGTCCGCCTTTGGGGCGCAGGCGTGAGAACGAGAATCCGTTCCCACCGCCCGTCTGTTGGATCAGCGCCGCGTCGCGCAGGGTTTGGAAAATGCCCGCGCTGTCGCGCCCCATGTCGTCGGAGATGGGAAGCACGAAGCAGGCCGCCAGTTGTCCCAGCGGCGTGCCAGCGCCGGTGAAGGTCGGCGAATTGGGGAAGAATTTTTTGCTGGTTAGCAAATGGTAAAACTCGACCGCGTGTTTGGAGACTTCGCCGTCCCAGGCCTCCTCGATTTTGGCGATGTGCCACGCCACGCGCCAGAACATCTCCTCCACGGTTTCGGCGGGCTTGCCGTCGTCCCCGCGGCGGACGTAACGCTTCACCAGCACCTGGCGGGCATTGTCGGTCAACTCCACTTTGGGAAGACCCTTGGGCATCGCGGGCGTGGGCAGCAGGCCGTGTTTTGCGGATGGGGCGACTTGTGCGGTCATGGCAAAATCTCCTCTGGATGATTGATGTAATTAAGACATAAAAACCGACGAGGCCATTCCACCCGGAGAGCGGCCTTGTCGGATAAATTAGCCTTCGAGCAGGCGGTTGATCTCGTTGCGGAGGGCGTGAAGATCGGCGAGGCGCAAGTAGACGATGGCGTAGCGGATGTAGGCGATCTGGTCGAGTTCCTTGAGGCCGTGGATGACGAGGTCGCCGACGACGCGCGAGGAGACCTCGGCTTTGCCCATTTTTTGGAGATCCGATTCCACCTGACCGATCAGCCGTTCGATGTCGGCCGCGGAGACGGGACGCTTCGCGCACGAGATGCGGATGCCGCGCGCCAGTTTTTCGCGGTCGAACTCTTCGCGTGTCCCATCCTGCTTGATGATGAGCGGCGTCGCGAGGATGGGGCGTTCGTAACTGCTAAAGCGCTGTCCGCACTTCAGGCACTCGCGACGGCGGCGAATGCCGCCGTGGCTGTCGTGAGAAGTATCCAGCACTTTTGAGTCGTTGTTTTGACAGTAAGGACAACGCATAAATCATCCATTTTTAGAACAAACGTTACCGCCATATATGGGCGTCCAGGCTCTGCATCCCCGTATATATGGCGAGTGTGACGTGCATTTTAGCATGGATGCGGGGTCACATCAAGAGGACTGACGGGTGATTAACCTTAAAATATTCCCCCAGGCATGGACGGTAACGCCTGCGGTCATTTGGCTGGAAGCGATTTCAGGAATTCCAGCACGAGGCGGTTATAGTCTTGTGGATTGGATTGATGCGGGACGTGTCCGCCGCTGATGGCCTGTCCGCGGGCGTTGGGCAGGACGCGGACGAGGGCGGGGAACGAGCTCGGCGCCAGGGTTTGGTCGTGGTCGCCCCAGAGGACGAGAGTCGGCATGGAAACGCGCGGCAGGTCCGCGGTCAGGTCGCGGGCCGTGTTGGGGATGTTGAAGGCGCCGGGGGCTGTGCGTTTGTAGTCCAGCGCGGTCTGCAGGCGGACCGCGGCCGGCAGGGTCAGGTCTGAACCGCCGGCGCGTCCCAGCGCCGCGTTCGTCAGGTCAACGATCCAGCGGAATATCCATTTGGGCGTGTACTCCACGACCAGCGCGTTCAGGGTTGGACGGCGGTAGGCGCGGCGGAGGAGGCCTGGCAGTTGGTCGAGGCGATAGAAGGGATCGGTCAGGATCAACGCGCGGACGCGCTGCGGGTTGCGGATGGCGTAACGCAGGCTGAGATATCCGCCCAGCGAGTGACCGACGATGACGGGCGGCTCGGACAGTTGCAGCGATTCGATCCAACTTTCGAGGTGGCGGTAAACCCATTTGGCTTTGTAGGAACGCGAGTCCGGTTTGGGGCTTTCGCCGTGGCCGAGCAGGTCGAGGGCGTAGGAGCGCCAGCCGGCGCGCTCCAATTCGGGGAGGAGACTGTCCCAGTCGTGCAGGGACGCCGCCAGCCCGTGGACAAGGATGATCGGCGAGCCTTCGCCTTTTTCTACGAAATGGGTTTGCGTGGGGATCTCAAACGGCGCGCCCTTCGTCATGCTGGTACTTTTCATATCTTTTTGCCAATTCTCTTCGAAGCACTTTTCCGATGAAGGTGCGCGGAAAGTCGTCCATGAAGATCACGAAACGCGGGACGAGGTGAGGCGCCAGCCGCCGCTTGCAGTAGGCCAGCACCGCCTCGGGGGTGGGACGTTCGCGCCCCGCGATCACGAAAGCGAACGGGTGACCAGCGATCGCCACCACAGCCGCCTCTTTCACTTGTGGGATCTCGTAGAGGACCTCCTCCACGTCGCGCGGAAAAGCGGGTTTGGATTTGCCTTCGTCCGATTTTGCAGGATACCACATATCGGCTTTGCGCGCGACGATGCGGAAGTAGCCCTCTTCGTCCATCTGGGCCACGTCGCCGGTGAACAGCCAGCCGTCGGAGGTCAGCGCTTCGCGCGTGGCGGATTCGTTGCGCCAGTATCCCATCATCACCTGCGGACCGCGCACCGCCAGTTCGCCGATCTGCCCGGCTTTCACTTCTTTGCGCCCCTGGACCAGGTCCACGACCGCCGCCTCGGTGGATGGGACCGGGATGCCGATACTCCCGACCTTTCGGTTTCCCTCGAGCGGGTTGGCGTGCGTGACGGGCGAGGCTTCGGTCAGCCCGTAGCCTTCCACGAGCCTGCCTTTGGTCAGTTTCTCGAAGGCCTCTTGCACTTCCACGGGCAGAGGCGCCGAGCCGCTGATACAGGCCTTGATCGAGGAGATGCCGTATTTGCGCGCGCCGCGGAAGTTGTTGATGGCGACGTACATGCTCGGCACGCCGGGGAAGATGGTCGGTTTGTATTTCTTGACGGCTTTCAAAATGTCGTGGATCTCGAAGCGCGCCTTCAGGATCAGGGCCGCGCCCAGCGAGATCGGGACGTTGAGCGAGGTGGTCAACCCGTAACTGTGCGACATCGGGAGCGCGCATAGGAAGCGCTCGCGGCCCTCCTCTGCGACGGGCATCCAGTGGCGCGTCTGCAGGGCGTTCGCCACCAGGTTTTTGTGCGAGAGCATCACGCCTTTGGCGGCGGCGGTCGTCCCGCCCGTGTATTGGATGACGGCCAGTTCGTCGGGTTCCACCTGCAGGGTGGGGGAGCGCCGGTCCTGTCCGCGCAGGATGTGCCGCCAGCGGATTCCGCCCGGCACGGAAAGCCCGCGGTTGCGCCAGCGCGAGACGATCTTTTTGGGAAGCGAAAGGTAATCGGCGGGGTCGGTCAGGATGACGTGGGGCAGTCCCGTGTTGGCTTGGATCTGCTGCGCCAGTCCCGCCGAAAGGTTGAGCGCCACCAGCGCGCTGGGGTCGGCGTCGCGGACTTGCTGGATGAGTCCCTCTGGGTCGGTCATGGGCGGCATGAAGACCGCGACCGCGCCGGCCTTGAGCGTCCCGTAAAACGCGACCACCAACTGCGGGACGTTCGGCAAAAGCAGGACGACGCGCGCGCCGCGTCCCACGCCGAGGCCGATCAGCGCGTTGGCGAATTTGTTGACCTCGTGGTTCAAGCGGCGGTAGGAAAGCCGCGCCCCCTCGAAGTGGACCGCGGCGCGGTTGGGGAATCTCCGCACCGCCGAACGCAGGAGATGATGCAGCGGAATGCGCGGTACGCTGATCGTGTACGGCACGCCCTTCTC
>ERZ795060.207-NODE-207-length-84936-cov-7.402646_pt1 | contig 84936 bp, 75 predicted proteins | sample MGYA00375144_ERZ795060 | MGnify/ENA primary metagenome ERZ795060 (study PRJEB30189, sample SAMN05720157) | activated sludge metagenome | isolation source: anaerobic digester from wastewater treatment plant | place: Japan | collected 2015-05-15 ...
GTTTTCCCTTTCCTTTTTGCAGGGATTCTGTCTCAGGCATCCCCTCCCGCCTTCCAGCCGCGCAGCGCCGTCGAGAGGGCAAACAGGGCTGCTGCATGCAGCTGACAGACACGCGACTCCGTAACGTCCAGCACCTCGGCAATCTGCTTCATCGTCAGTTCCCTCTGATAATACAGCACAATCACCCGGCGCTGTTTTTTCGGAAGATTCTGAATTGCCTTGGCCAAATGCTCCACCAGCTCCTCCCGCTCCAAGCGATGGGAAGGTTCCGGCTCTCCTGAATCCGCCAGACATTCCCCCAGCGCCGGGGCTTCATCATCCATTCCGTGAATCGACAGAAAATGCCGAGCCCGTGCCGTCTCCAGCAGCTGATAAAGCTTCTCCAGGGGCATCTGAACCGCATCCGCCAGTTCTTCATCCGTCGGCGGCTGCCCCTTTTCCTCCAGCAGACGGGCACCCGCCTCCTGTACCTGCTCAAACTGCTTGGACAGAGACGGCGGGGCGAACGACCATTGCCGAAGTTCGTCAATCACCGCTCCGCGAATTCGAATATAGGCATAGGTTTTGAACTCCGCATCTTTCGACGGGTCATAATCATGGGCCGCTTTGACCAAACCGATAGTCCCCGCCGAAACCAAATCCTCCCGGCTCAGCGGCGGATGCAGATACGAAACCACCTGGCTGACAATCCGGTGAACCAGCGGCAAATACTGCAAAATCTGCTGTTCCGTCTGGCTCGCACGCACCTGAGAACCATACGCACGCAGGGCCTGGCCGGCCGTAGCCGTCGGCGCTTCTTCCAGAAACTCCTGGGCCATCCGAATCTCCGGAGCTGCAGCCGGTTCCGTCTGCGGAGAATAAACAGTAGGTTCCGTCATTGACTATCCTTATTCTGCTTGCGCAACTGGCTTTCGACTATGGCATTCAGCAAAATTCTGATGACAATCCGCCCGCTGATTTGAACCACCGCATACATCACGACCGCCCCGGCCAGAGCCCGGCTGCCGCACACAGCCGGACTGCACCCGAACAGCCCCCCGGCAGCGGCCATCACAAAAAACACAAAAACCGCCAGATAAACCGCCAGAATTTTTACCTTTTGTTCCACACAAAATCCTTATTCACGCATCGCTCAGACCGGAACTGCCTCGCCCATCGGGCTCAGGACCGAGGACGCTTCCGGCAGCGAAACCGTCTCCACCGGATTGACCATCGTCCCGGCACAGACCTCATCATATGCCACCACAGGCAGACGCTGCAGAGAACGAGAAATCAGATTCACCAGACCCGGGCGAATCCTCGCATCACACAGAAGAACTGGCTCCTCAATTCCCTTATCGAGTGTCGCCTTCCAGGCCTGGGCAATCGCCTGATTTAGCTGCGAAGCCGCCTCCGGCGGCACCGCCAGCGTAATGGCATCCGTCCCCTGCTGCACACAGCCCAGCAGCTGATGCTCCAGAGACGGCTCCAGAACAATCGCACTGATTTTCCCGTCAGGCCCCTTGAACCGCTCTGTAATCGTTCGCGCCAGGGCCTTGCGGGCACATTCCGTCAGCAAAGCGGCATTCTTCGTACGCCCTCCCTGCTCCCCGAGCGCCTCCAGAATCAGCGGCAAATCCCGAATCGAAATCCCCTCTTTCAGCAGATTCTGCAAAACCCGCTGCACCAGACCGACCGACACCACCTCCGGAACCACCTCTCCCACCAGTGACGGCTGCACCTTCCGCAGCCGCTCCAGCAGCTGCTGAACATCCTCGCGGCTGAGCAGCTCATGGGCATGCCGCGAAATCGTTTCCGACAAATGCGTAATCAGAACCGACTCCGGGTCAATTACCGTATAGCCGTTCAGCTCCGCCGTTTCCTTATCCGCCGCCGAAATCCACAGCGCCGGCAGCCCGTACACCGGTTCTTTTGTCGGTATCCCGCGCACCGGCTTTTGAACCGCTCCGGAATCCATCGCCAGATACTTATCCGGCTCAATTCGACCGTGGGCAATCACATGGTCATACAGCCGAATCTCATACGACAACGGCTCCAGATTAATATCATCCCGCAGACGAACCAGCGGAAACACAAAGCCCAGCTTTTGTGCAATCTTCTTGCGCAGGGCACCAATCCGTTCAAATACACTGCTTTGCCGGCGGGGGTCCACAAGACTGATCAGACGAACCCCCACCAGAATCGACAGCACATCCGCCTGCAGAAGCTCCTCCGCAGGCGGCTCATCCGAAGCCGCCGCCGAAGGCGTCTCAGTCTTGCTTTTTTCGGCCGGCTTCTCCAAAGACGACTGCTTCTTCGCTCCCCACCCCAGAAACCCGATGACACCGGAAATCAGCAGGAACGGGATTTTCGGAAATCCCGGCACCATCGCAAAGGCCCCGATTACCGTCGCGGCAATCAGCAGTGCCTGCGGCTGCCGGAACATCTGCCGCGTCATATCATAGCCGACCGTATTTTCCGAACGTATTTTCGTCACCAAAAAGCCGCTGCTGACTGCGATAATCAGCGAAGGAATCTGGCTGACCAGCCCATCGCCGATGGTTAAAACCGAATAATGCCGCAGCGCCGCCGCAATCGGCATCCCCCGCGTCCAGCCCAGCAGAATTCCGCCGATCAGATTGATGGCCGTAATAATCAGCCCCGCTTTGGCATCCCCCGATATAAATTTGCTCGCCCCGTCCATCGCCCCGTAAAATTCGCTTTCCTTGACGATGGCGTCCCGCCGCTGCTTGGCTTCTTTATCCGTAATAATGCCGGCATTCAAATCCGCATCAATCGACATCTGCTTGCCCGGCATCGCATCCAGAATAAACCGGGCGCTGACTTCGCTGATGCGTCCGGCACCCTTGGTAATCACCACAAACTGAATCACCACCAGAATCAGAAACATCACCATCCCCACGACCAGATTGCCCCCCGCCACAAAGTTGCCGAAGGTATGGATAATCGTTCCGGCGTTGCCCTGCAGCAGAATCAGACGCGTCGAAGCCACATTCAGCGAAAGCCGAAACAGGGTTGTAATCAGCAGAAGAGACGGAAACGTGGACAATTCCAGCGGTTCGCTGGCCGCCAGCACGATAATCAGAACGGCAATCGCCAGCGAAATGCTGCACGCCAGCCCTACATCCAGCAGAAAGGTCGGCAGCGGAATCAGCAGCATCGTCAAGACCCCGACCAGTCCGGCCGCAAACAAGAAATCGCTGTTGGCCGCCAGTCTGGCTATCTGACTGCTGCCGAAAAGTTTATCCGAAGAAGCGCCTGTGCTCGAAGCCATTTCTGCCTTCCCAACTCCCTTTTATTTAGCCGCCGTGCCGTTTATGCCCGCCGCTGTAGTGAGAATCTCCCGAATCCGCACCGCATAGCAGTCCTCCACCACGACGATATCGCCCGTGGCAAACGGAACCCCCTGGACAATCAAATCCACCGGTTCGCCGATTCGCTTCTCCAGCGACAAAATCGAACCCGGCTGCAGCTGAAGCAGCCGCCGCAGCGGAATCTCCGCCTTGCCCAGCGAAACCGTCACCGGCAGCTGAATATCCAGCAGCATATCCAGGTGCTCCTGGCCGCCGCGAATATCCTGACCGTCCGCCGCCGCAAACTCCGCCTCCTGAACGGCTGCCTGAGCCCCTGCCGTCTGACTTGTTGTCTGTTCATCCGCCATACATCAATCTCCTTGTTTCGAGACTCTCTATTCGTTCTCCGGCTCACTGATGACCAACACCAGTTTTCCCTTCTGCTGCGCCGGATACGCAAAAAAACACGGCTTGCCGTTCAGCAGCACCCGCCACGGACGCCGAATCTTCTGCCCAAGGACAAGCACATCCCCTTTCTCCAGCCCCGCCAAATCCCCCAGTCCGATAACATCCGTATCCAGTGTGGCACACACCGAAATCGGAACCTGTCGAAGCCGTTCGAGGATTCGCGCCGAACACTGGCTCGGATTCAGAGCCGCCGGTGCCGGGACGCCCGCAAATGCATCCAGCAAAGACGACTCCAGCACCAGAGAGAACTCCACCGAATGGGAGCCGTACTGAATTTCCAGCGTCCACTCACACAAATCCTCCAGAATCCGCGAACGCATCACCCAGTCGCCGCGAACCAATTGCCCGCTGGGCTGAATCTTCAAGCGAATCTGTTCCTCCAGCACTTCACTCAAAAACGCCGTCAGGACGCCGGAGGTATCCATCAGAATCGATTCTTCCAGCGCCGAAAACTCCCCGTTCTGGCCGACCGCCGCCTCCGGGTCATTCAGCATTTGAGCCACCAGAAACCGGGCATTCTCAAACGTAAACAAAAGACACCCGATGCACTGCTTGCTCTCATCCCGAAGCCCGACGACATAAGGCCCTTCATTGCCCACACTCACCGTTTGAGCCAGACGGTACGCAAAATGTTCCCGGATTCCCTTCAGCACTCCTTCCACGGAACCGTTGAACTGCTCATTAATCCCCTTCTTAATGGACAAGGCCATTCGGCTGCCCAGCCCCTCCAGCAGCGTCCGCGCCTCCGCCCCGAACCGATGCGGACAAGTCCAGTCGAATTCCTCCGCCTTCACATCCGGCTGGGGACCTGCTGTTTGTCGGGCCCGCTCAACCAGACGCTGAAGTTTTTCCCGCGTAAACAGAAATGAGGTCTCTTCGCGGCTCATTGCACGGCAAACTCCCGAAAAAGAACACGCTGAATATACGGTCGGCCGTTCGGAAACAGAATTTCATTAAACTGTTCCTGAATCTGCCGCTTGATTTTCTCCAGATTCCGGCTGCCGCGAACGTCTTCCAGACTCAAGCCCGCAAAGAACGTCGTCAGCCAGTCCCGCAAAACCAGTTTTCGCTCATCCAGATATGGTTCCCCCTTGGCTCGATCCATTTCCGGACTCATTTCCAGCGAAACCGTCACTCGCACATAGCGGGTCACACCGGGTTCGTCCAGATTGGAAACGACCGCCTCCAGACCGTCATAAATCCATGCCGGCTGGTCCTTGCCGTTCTTCGAAAGAAACTCGTCAAAATTCTTCTCCACCGTCCCGTCCCCCGCGGGCTGAGCCGCCGGACATTCCGCATCCGTCCCGCCCAGCAGCTGGGAAAGAGCAAACCCGCCGCTCAGCGCCCCGAGAATCACGGCCCCCAGCATCGCCCAAAACATCCAGCCGCTTTTGCTGCTTTCCGCCGGAGCCGTGGCCCCTTTGGCTTCCTGTTTCTCTTGTCCTTTTTTTTCCTGTGTTTTTTCCGACGCCATAACTGCTACCTCTTTCTCCCTCAATCAGCTGCCAGAATCTCCTGACGCCGATACTTTCGAATTCGTTCCCGAAGTGTTCGATCACTGATGCCCAGCAGGCGAGCCGCCTCAGACTGATTCCCCCCGGTACGCTCCAAAACCGTCAGGATTGCCTGCCGCTCCACCTCTTCCAGCGAATACCCTTTCTGCGAAAAACGTACGTTCGCCGTGCACGGCTCACCCGCACGCAATTCCTCCATTACAGCCGGCAAATCCGTCACCGACAGCAGCGGACCTTCTCCGAGAATCAGCGCCGTCCGGACTACATTCCGCAATTGCCGAATATTCCCCGGCCAGGAGTACTGCTCAAATAAATCCAGCGTTTCCCGTTCAATCCCTTCAATCCGCCGGCCCGTCTCCGGAGCATACTGATTGACAAAAAACCAAATCAGCGGCGGCAAATCCTCCATCCGCTCTCGCAGAGGCGGAAGCGTCAGACGCACCCCCGCCAGGCGGTAATACAAATCCGCCCGAAAGGCGCCGTCCCGCACACGCCGCAAAATATCCTGGTTGGTCGTGCTGATGATGCGAACATTGACACGAATACTTTCCGTTCCCCCCACTCGTTCAAAACTCATTTCCTCCAATACCCGCAGCAGTTTGGCCTGAAAAGCCGGCGGGGTCTCCGTAATCTCATCCAGCAGCAAAGTCCCGCCGTCGGCCCGCTCAAAACGACCCCGATGGCTGAACAGCGCCCCTGTAAAAGCCCCTTTCTCGTGACCAAACAGCTCGCTCTCCAGAAGCGATTCCGCCAGGGCCGCACAATTCACCCGAACAAACGGCCCCCCCGCTCGGCGACTTCGGCTGTGAATAAACTGGGCCAGCAGTTCCTTGCCGGTACCGCTTTCTCCGCAAATCAGAATAGAAACCGATGTTGCGGCCGCCTTCTTCGCACTTTCCAGGACATCGCCCAAACGCCGGCTTTGTCCGATCATTACCTGCCGACGCTCCGCCGAATCGAAACAAATCGGAACATCCGAAAAATGAGCCGGAAGATAACGGTCCAGAATTTCGAGAAGCCGCTTCGGATGAACTGGCTTGACCAGATAATCGACACACCCCGCCCGCACAACACGCAGGGCTTCTTCCGACGAATCCCGTTCGCCGACAGCCAGAATCGGCGTCTCCGGAAACTGCCGGCGAATCAGAGAAAGCAATCCCATTCCCTCTTCCGGTCCTCGTTCTTCCTCAAGCGACGGATTGTAAAAAATCAGATTCCAAAAACACTGCCCCAAAAGACGGCGGGCCGTCCGTTCCGTCCCCGCAACGGTACCGCGTACCCCGCGCTGTGCCAGGGTCTCCAGCACAAGCCGATCAAAGTCCGGTTCACCGTCCAGAATCAGAACCTGCTGAAACTCATTGAGACAGACTGTTGGGTTCACGGACAAGCCCTTTTAAAGAAGAAGCTGTCTGAAGGGTTTCAACCCACCGTAGTGTTTCCAGAGAGGCCTTTGCTGCACCGCTCCAGCGGCTGCCGGGAGCTTTCTGAAGCAATTCCTCATAAAGCTGAGCCGCCTGCCCGGGCTGAATATACCGCAGGCAGTTAGCCCGCTGAAATACAGCCCACTGCCAGTCCGGTTCACTTGGTGCATCCACTTGCTCCGAGGCAAGCCGATAAAATCGCTCCGCACGATCCAACTGCCCGCACCGAAAGAGAGCATCAGCGATTCCCAGCGGCTCTATCGGCTGCTCAATTTGATCAATCTGATCCAGCCACTTGGGCTTGACAGTTTTCTCCGCCTCCGCCGGTTTCGGCTGTCCAGAGGCCGGTTTCTCTGTTTGTTCGGCGGAAGCCGGTGCTTTCACGGTCCCTTCCGACGAAGTCTTGGAAGGCGGCTCCGAAGCCGAAGGATTCGCCTCTGAAACCGGTTTTTTCGTCTGAACCGGTATTTTCAGCTGTTCCAGACCGGCAATCAGCGACTCCAAATCCACCGTACTGACCGAAGTCATCGACAGATAAACCGGCTGAATCTGCTCCTCCTGAATCTGTCGGCGAAGCTCAGCCGTTCGGCCTGGAGCATTGGGGTCCTCCGCTCCGCCGGCTGCGGCGGATGACAGCACCCCAATCACCGTCCAAAACAGAATGGTGAAAAGTCGCATCCCGTTCATCGGCCGCTTCCCTCCGGAACAATCCCCCCATACGCAAGGGCCGCATCCGCAAGCCGCTTCTGCCCTTCATAAATACGGCCCAACAGAGCGAAAATCTGCTGACGCATCGGAAATTCCGTTTCCTCCAGCGTCAAAAGCTGACGGCATAAATCCTCCGCCATTGCCAAACGACCCCTCTGATAAGCCGTTTCCGCCAGCAAAAACATCGCCTCTTTCATCTCCGAACGGCCTTCCAGGTCATAGAGGGCATCCGTCAATTCCTTTTCCGCCGCCGTCCAATCCCCGCTCTGAAGATAACAGCGGGCCAGCTCCACCCCCAGGCGGGCACGCTGGCCGGCATCTGCTATAAACTCCCGTTTTCTCCGCAGCAAAGAAGCGGCGGAGTCGGCCAGGTCCATCTCCCGCAAAATTCGGCTCCGAAGCAGCATAAAATCGCACACTTCCTTCTGACTCAGCCGCGATTCGGAGATTTCCTCCAGCATTTCAAGTGCTTCCACATATCGGCGCTGGGCAATCTTGGCCTCGATCAGCTCCGTTTTCACCTGAAAAATCTCCTCCGCCGTCAGAACCTGATTCAACGCCGCCTTCAGAATCTGACAGGCCGTATCATAATCTCTCCGCTTCAGACAAACCCTGCCGAGCAGATGAAGGACGGAACCGGCTCCCTGGGTATTCTTTTCCTGCTCCATCAGCTCCAGCGCTTCATTCAGCCAGCGCTGGGCCTGCTCATAATCTCCGCTTTCATACGCACACAGCCCAAGCCCATAAGCCGCCCGATACCGAACGGAGGCGGAAAAATTCAGACGATATACCTTTTCAAAAAGCCGTTGGGCTGCTTCATATAATCCCTTCTTCGCGGAGGCCTCCGCCAAATACAGCCAGGCCTCATCGGCAGCCCGGTTTTCCGGATACTGCACAACCAAATCATTCAAATCAGCTCTCGCTCCTTCAAAATCACCCAAATCCGTCCTCAATCGGCTCGAATAGGCCAGCGCATACGGAGCCAGAGGATGATGCGGATGCCTCGAACTGACCAACTTAAATTCTCCGAGGGCCGTGGCTGTTTGCCCCTGCATCGTATACAAAACCCCCAGCGCATAATGTGCATTTGCAGCCCGATGCTCCCCGCGGTACCGCAGGAGAAAACGCTGCCAAATTGCAATGGTTTCCGACAGCAAAACGGCCTTGTGCTCTTCAAAATTCGAATAGGTTTCCGGGTCATACAAACGGCCGGATGCCCCGTCAAAAGACCACAAAAGCCCTGCACTCCCGGCCGCAAGCTCGGCCAAATACGTCCCTGCGGTGGACGGAAGATACAGCGTAACCGGCCGCTGTCGAGCAGCCGCATCCGAAACATTCCATTCCAGATCGACCCCCGCAGCTGAACCATACTTCCACAAAACCTCTTCCAGCGGACTCTTCAGACAAACAGCCGTCCACTGCGACCCTGTCTCCGCCCCGGGTCGATAAACAATTTTCGGCCCGACCGCCCCTTCATTAATCTCTTCAAATCCCCGCATCAAAAACGCTTTCAGCGTCTCCGGCTCCTCGAGCGGCACCTCGGCAATCGGCAGCGTATCCGTCCACAGCGGTCCCGGAAGAATCTCGGATTCGCTGCCCAGTTTCAAAACGGCCCTCATTAGTGCCTCCGCCGCCGCAAAATAACAGTCGGACTCCGCCGTCGCCGGCATCGTCGCATCAAAAGCAGACATCAGCGACAGGGCGCGATAGGCACTTTTTCGGGCTTCCAGAAACTGCCGATTGTGCATCTGAAGAAAACACAAATAATAATAAGCCAGTGCCCGAACCACCGGCGAGCGGCTTTCAACCGCCTGTCCAAACAGCGCCGTCAGCGTCTCCTGTTCCTGAGTTTTTTGCAGACAAAGCGCCATTTTCAGCGACAGATAATCGTCCAGACAGGCATCCGCCGGATTGTTCTTCATCAGATTCTCTCGGAGACGCCCGAAGACATAAGAGGCCTTAAAATAATCTTTTGCACGATAAAGAGCTTCCGCTGAACGAAGGGAAACCGAATCATCCAGTGTCTGCCGTGTCAGAGAACTCAAATGAATGCTCCGCATCAGCACAGACGGGTCAATCGAACCCTCCTGGCCCTTCGGCAGCGGCGGCAGCGCCGCATCATCTTTCTCAAAAGAATCCTTCGCTTCTGCAGGCGTCTGCGGCAGCGAAGTCTGTTTCTCCCGCACAAACAGCAAATAGCAAACGACTCCTCCAACCATCAGCGAGTTCAAAATCAGCAAAAATAAAATCCAAAACCATTGATGCCCGGAAGATTTTGCGGAAACCTCCGCCGGCAGAACGGTACTTGCAGGCGGAACAACCGAGCCGGCACTCTCTCTGCGCGGAGGTTTTCCTGCAAAAAGCTCCTGCTCCCTTGCCTCCGCAGAAATCGGACTGGCAAACAGCTCATAAGGTGTCTTTTTGGAACCGTTCTTTTCCGACATCTAATTCCCTACATCAAAAGTCCTGTATATGCACCATAAGCGCACAATACACTGCTTTTCAAAAGAGCAAGAGACGTGCCATCTAAGCAAAAAGAGGGTTTTTGAGTGAAAAATGAGGTTTTTAAGTGAAAAATCGAACCCGCCGAATCAAAAAACCCGTCATCCGCCTACGGGCTGTCTGTTTTCCATACAAAAAAAGAATCTCGACATTAAGTCGAGATTCCTATTGTTCCTGCTTGTTGCTTCTGCCTTCTCTACCGGAACGCTCGTTCAGCCGGAATCATTAAGCAGACTCCCGTTTCTGCCGGGCAGCCGCAAACAAATCCACCTTCCCCTCAACCACCTCCGGCGTCACCACATACCGGCCCGGCTTCGGTTCTTCCGGCAGGCGATACATCAAATCCAGCATCAAATCCTCCACAATAGCCCGCAATGCCCTCGCCCCCGTATCCCGCTGCATCGCCTTTTTGGCCAAAAGCCGAAGAGCCTCATCCGTAAAACGCAGCTCCGCATTCTCCATCTCAAAAAGCTTCTGGTACTGCTTAACCAGCGCATTCTTCGGCTTGGTCAGAATATCCACAAGGGCCTCTTCATCCAGCGCCGTAAGCGTGGCAATAATCGGAAGTCTCCCCACAAACTCCGGAATCATTCCAAATTCGATAATATCTTCCGGAGTTACCTGAGAAATAATCTCCGAATAATCCGCTTTCTTGTCGTGTTTCTCCTCATATTCTGAGCTGAAACCAATCAGTTTTTTCCCCAGACGCTTCTTAATGATGTTGTCCAGCCCTACAAAAGTCCCGCCGCAGATGAAGAGGATATGCGTGGTATCCACCTGAATATAGGCCTGCTCCGGATGTTTCCGCCCCCCCTGCGGCGGAACATTCGCTATCGTGCCTTCGAGCATTTTCAGCAGGGCCTGCTGAACCCCCTCTCCCGAAACATCGCGGGTAATCGATATATTTTGTGTCGTTTTGCCGATTTTGTCGATTTCATCGACATACACAATCCCCCGCTGGGCCGCCTCAATATCAAAATCCGCCGACTGAAGAAGACGCAGCAGAAAGTTTTCCACATCCTCGCCTACATACCCCGCCTCCGTCACGGTCGTCGCATCACAAATCGCAAACGGCACATTCAGAACCCGAGCCAGCGTCCTGGCCAGCAGGGTCTTTCCAGACCCCGTCGGACCAATCAAAAGGATGTTCGACTTATCAATCTCCACATCCTCATCCCGGCTGTCTGTATGCAGCAGACGTTTGTAATGATTGTGAACCGCCACCGAAAGGGCCTTTTTGGCCTTTTCCTGCCCAATCACATATTGATCGAGGAATTCCTTAATCTCCCGCGGTTTTGGTACATCCCGGATGAGTTCCGAAGACGAGCTCTGCCGCCTCTTTTCCTGCCGAACAATGTTGTAGCAAAGTTCTACACAATCTGCGCAAATATACACCCCGCCTGGACCCGCTACAAAAGCATCCATCGGATGCTTGCTTCGCCCGCAAAAACTGCACATCTCCCGGGGTTTCCCCGAATTGTTTGTCTTGGCCATTATCGACTCCGTTTTACCGGTTTTCTCGATTCTTAACAATTGCAATTATTCTACCCCTTAAATCCAAAATAGGCAATCTTGATTTCTTTTCAAAAATATTGACTTTCCCCTCCTTTCGCAGTATCTTTTGAAATGTAAGGAGTCTTTCAACACTCGAAGCTGTCAGCGTTTCTGCCAAGTGAGTTCACCCGCGAAGTTCGACACACAGTTCGGCACACAAAAAAAGAAAGATTTTTTAGGAGGGAACCTTTATGAAAAAGAGTATGTCAATTCTGCTTGGGTTCATTCTGATTGCCGTCAGCATTCATCCGACAGCGGGAATGGTCCTCAACAACACAGCCCAAATCACAACCAGTGAAGATTGTCTTCTTTACGGTTCTCCGGATTCATTTGCACTTTCCGGGCAAAAAACTGTCTGGCTCGACTATCGTGACCCATCCGGTACTCCGCAATTATTCGGAGTCCGTCTGGACGATCCAACTTTTGCGGAGTTCAGTATTGACACCAATGTCCTCGGGACATCCTTAATCGCCTTTTCGGACCCCTTTGTCCTGTACACCTTCACAGAAGGTTATCCGTCTCCGCTCCTGCTGAAAATCGCAGACATTCAAAACCCAAATGCACCCGTTCTCACGGAAATTCTCCCTTTGATTAATGACATCTACGATTTTGACATCGCGGACAATCTGATTGTCTATTACGGTCCGGATTCCCAAAACGAGTATCGGTATACGGTTTTGGCCGTTGACTTCAGCCAGCCAAATAATCCTCAGCACTTTCTGATTGACATCGCTCCCTCAGACGCTTACATCTCTACGATAGCGCTCGACGGCCCCTTCGCTGTCTGGAACGAAGCCCATGGAGAGGGTCCATCCCTTGTAAAAATCGCAGATTTAACGAATCCCGCTCAGCCCCAGATTGTCTCGGTCCAGCTGCCGGATGGGATAACCTTTGACAAAATTGAGGTCTCCGAAAACAACCTTGCCGCCCGAGGAAATCAGAACTGGCGAAGTTTTCTGTGCGCTGTCAAAAATTACCGCAACACCGAAGAATGGAACATCCTGACCTTCTGGAAGGAAGCCGGCAGTGATGAATACCTGGTGAGCGGTCCCAAGATTGACGGTCCAATCATCCTTTGGGTGGTCACGACCCGAGCCCCCGCTGCAGCCGACGCCGGCACACTCCAGAACGAGCCGATTTCTCAGCTCAAGGCCGCTTATTTGCTCAGCAGTACCGTAAGTGTTTCCACCCTTCTGACTACCTCCGCCCCGGACCAAATTATGGCGGCAGACATTTCCGGCCGGCAAATCGTCTGGTCTATGGGCCCCTGGGAGCAAATCGAGCTGTATAAAGGTTCACTCGCTCTCGAATGCGGAGACTGGGGCTACAAACCCGGCGACATCAACAAAGACTGCCTCGTCAATCTGGATGACCTGGCTTGCCTGGCTCAAAACTGGCTGTCCTGCACAACCCCGGACCAGCCCGATTGTGAATACGGCTCCTGAAAAGATTCCATCGCTCCCGGACGCTCAGTTGCGGATATGAACAACGCCGTTTTCAACGGTTAGCCGCCCGGCGGCAAACAAGCGGATTGCCTCCGGATAGGCGATACATTCCTCCCGGAAAACCCGGGCGGCGAGTGTATCTGCATCGTCGCCTTCGAGCACCGGACAGCACCGCTGCACAATAATCGGCCCGGCATCATAGTCATTTGTGCAGAAATGCACCGTACAGCCGCTCACCTTGCAGCCCGCCTTCAGCACCGCCTCGTGAACATGATGCCCCCACATCCCCTGCCCCCCGAAACTCGGCAGCAGGGCCGGATGAATATTCATCACCCGGTTTTCATACCGCTTGGGAATTTCCCAAAGACACAGCCAGCCCGCCTGCACAGCCAAATCCACCTTCGCCTTATCCAGCTCCTCCGCAATCCGCTCGCTGAACGAATGAATATCCGCAAAATCCTTTCGGCGGATAATCACCGGCTCCAGCCCGATTTCCCGAGCCCGCTGCACCCCCGCCACCGTCGAGCGGGAACTGATCACCAGCACAATCTGGGCCGGCAGACGTCCCGCCTGAATCTCCTGATGCAGATTCACCATCGTCCGACCGCCTCCGCTCAGCAGAATCCCCAGCCGAATGGGCTTGATATCCCTCCACGAGCCCTCACGGAAAATGTCTCGCTGCAAATCCATCGCTTCATTCGCCAGTTTATCCGCCCCCGCGTTTTTCTCTCTCGGAATATGCTCCGCCTTCCAGCGGTCAAAACCGGCCAGAAGCTTTCGGCACGCCTCGTACAACGGCAGGAGATTCTCACTCTTGACCTTATACTGCCCGTTGAGCTGCCGAATGAGCAGTTCGCTGTCGCTGAAGAGCACAAGCTCCTTCGCCCCCCGCTTCTGAGCCGCCCGCAGCCCCTCCAGGACCGCCGTGTACTCCGCAATGTTATTCGTCGTTTCCCGCTGATAAATCGCCCGGCTTTCAATCAGTTCGCCTGCCGGAGTCTGAAGAAGATACGCCCCCGCTCCCGGACCCGGATTGCCCCGACTGCCCCCGTCTGTATAAAGATGTACCTTCATTTCACTTCCGGAACACCCCATCTGCACATCCTTTAAAACAAAAAAAGCGGCTAATCCGAACCGCTTTCTTTCAGATAGAGGATTCGCGTGCAGTTCGTACAGCGTAAAATCTCATCCTTGGTCGTCAGGATATTGACCATCTCCGCCGGCAGCCCCATAAAGCACCCCCCGCAGCTGTAGGAAGTCGAATGCTCATCCGACTTTTCAATCGCGGCCATCGCCTCCCCGTCATACGTCTCGGCCACGCGGACAAACAGATTCAAAACCTCCGCCGGAATCTGCTTAGCCGCTTCATCCCACTCCGCCTGAATCGCGTCAATATCCTTCTGATACTCCGCGGCTTTCACTTCCGCCTCCGTCCGCACCTGCTCTACCCGGGCCTTCTGCTCTTCAATTTGTTTTTGAATCTCCGCACACGCCGCCTGGTCGGCCTCCAGATTCTTCATCAATTCGAGAACCTGATTTTCGAGTTTGGCATCATCGGCCTTGGCGGTATTCAGTTCAGTGAGGATAGCGGAATATTCTTTGTTGGTGCGGGCTAAGTTCAATTGAGAACGGAGCTTGGTGATATAAGCATCCCGCTCCTTCAGCTCCAGTTCCAGACGGTCCGCCTGAATCCGGGTCATTTTGATTTCCTCCTGCTTGGCCTCCAGCCCGCTCTGAAGGGTTCGCAGCTGGTTTTCCTGAAAGAGCACGCTCCGTCGGCAGCGGGCCAGCTTCGTCTTGACCGCCCGCAGACGATTTTCGATCCGCTGGAGCTTGATTAAGCCCTCTAAAATCGGTCCCATCGAAAGTCCTCTCTGAAATTGTAAAAGTTCCCCTCAGCAAATTAAATGAAACATTATGCCCTCCCCAGGACCCTTTCGCAACAAAATTTTTCCCGATTTTTTCTCTCTCCTTTTTCCCTTCTTCCCTACAGCAGAAATCCGGTTTCTGGATGCTGAATACCGACCGAGTTCTCTTCATTTTTAATTCTTCACTTTTCATTCTTCATTCTTAATTCCTCTCCAGCCCTACCCCCTTGATCACCTGACCACTTGTCTTCCTGTCTTCCTTCCTCCCCGTACAGTTCTTCACACTGCTTCAGGTAATCACGGACAACCGGCCAGTCCGCTTCACAGCCTATAAGGGATACCAACACTCTTGGAGATTCACTTTCCTCCGGATATATCAATTTCGTAAAGCCGACATGGACGCAGCGGGGGTTTAAATCGTCCAGTCTGAGCCACTGCTCAGAGAACATACATACCTGTACATACGGGGGAGCTGTTTGATCTCCCTGTATGGTCCGGCAGTTCCACTCATCCGAAAGAACCTGATTGGGATCGCGGAGAAGATAGCGAAGTTTCTGATAGCCGTGATTCTGCAGATGAGTATGAATGAAGCCCTGAACCTGTTCAAACGGATGGTCTTGTTCGGGACATACATAACAAAGCAAATAAGCAGGGGCCCCTCCATAGCGGACCTCCTCCGCCCAGTCCGGCGGCACCAGCTCTTCCGGAAACCCTTCGGGACGCTTCGTCTGCAAACCGAACAAATCCTCTTCTTTTTTATATCCCAGCTGCATCAGCAGAACAGCCAGCAGAAAAACGGCGATTCCCTGATGGGCCAGCACCGCACGCCGGCTGATTCTGGCAGGCGGCCGGTTCCTGAGCCCGGACAGTCTTTGCTGAAGCCAAAAAGACAAGCCGGCAAAAACCAGCAGTCCGGTGCCGGCAGCCGCCGCAGAAAACAGCCAAAACCGAATCCCTTCCCGATGCCCAAAATACTGCACCCCGAGAATCACCAATTCATAGGGAAGAATCCCCATGGCCAAAACCGCTGTTCGATGGGCAATGCCGTCGGCCGCACCAAACCCGAGTTCCGGGATAATCAGGAACGCCAACAGCATTCCCGCACAAAGCATCAGCAGCCCGACGGCAGCCACAACACCTGCGGGTGCATATCGGGCCGCCAAAACGGAACCGTCCCCGGGCAGATGAAACACACTTCCCAGCACCAGATAACTCCCGTTGCAAAGGCAGGTGACAGGACCAACCAGCAGAGGAATCAGAAGACGGCCGCTGCGCCATTTGAACACAGAAAAAGTAATCAGAATCCCGAAAAGACAGCCCAGAATAGAACCGGCCCAGATTGTTACATCATCACGAGGAGAAACGGCGAGCGCATAAGACCAGGAAAAAGGATGAATGACAAGTCCGCGCACGATGCCGCCGGTGCTCCAGGCGCCGAGAGCATGCCCGATTTCATGGAGAAACTTGGCGATATTTGTCGCCGCAAACAACGCCGCAAGCAGAAGGAATCCGGCTTTGAGAATTCGATATCTTGCCTTCTCTTCGTGCACAAGAAATTCCCCTTCTTCTCCAAGAGCAAATGGAGAACGCTTGCCAATAACAAATCCGGATGCCTAGTACTGAATATTCCCCGCTGTTCAACACCTTCCTCAAACAGATTGTGCTTACTTCAGAAGGTCGGCAGACATCTCTCCTTGCCTCTTTCTGGGGCGTCATCTTATAAAACACCCTTTTCTTTGTCAACAACCCCTTCTTTCTGCCATCTGCCTGTTTTTTTCAAATTTCGAGATTTTTAGAGTTTAGAACTTTGTGCTTTGGATTTCTTCCGCCTGCTGGCTGCTGGAGTCTGGCTCCTGGAATCTGGCCGCTTTTTCTTCATTCTTATTTCTTCATTTCTTAATCCGTGTCCATCCGTGTAAATCCGTGGTTAAAAAACTCCTTTTTTTACTCCAAAACCCACAATCCCCCACGCCGGTCCAAAAACGAGAAAAATCATCCATTTGCCTTTTTTACAACAAACCTGTTTCCAAGCGGCCGAAAATTGAATAAAATATGGATTTTAAACTTTCAAAACGGAATCTGTCATCTTCTGAGAATAAAGATTATGAAACAGGAATTGATTATCAGCATCAGCGGACTGCGGGGGCTGGTTGGAGAGAATTTCTTTCCGGAAACGGCCGCATTATACGGCGCAGCCTTCGGGACATTCCTGAATGAGCAGTGGGGCCGCGCCGCCGGCAAACCCGTTGCGGCCTTAGGAAGGGATTCCCGCATCAGCGGGGCGATGTTTGCCGCCGCCGTAGCGTCCGGTCTATGCAGTACCGGCGTGGACGTCATCGACTTGGGAATCTGTTCGACCCCTGCGGCCGGCCTGATGGTTCGCCATCTCGGCTGTCAGGGCGGGGTTGTCATCACCGCCAGCCACAACCCCATCGAATACAACGGCATCAAGCTTCTGCTGGACAACGGCATCGCCCCGCCGAAACCGCTGGCCGAACAGATACGCCGGCGATTTATCGAAAAGCAAATCCGTTATGTCGATGCCGTCCGCTGCGGCACCATTTCCTCCAATACCCAGACCGTTCAGGTCCACGTGGACAAGGTCCTCTCCATCGTCAACCCCGACCAGATTCGACGGCGCAAATACACCGTCGTTCTGGACAGCATCAACGGAGCCGGCGGCCCGGAAGCCCAAAAACTTCTCGAAGAACTCGGCTGCCGAATTATCGGGGTCAATCTCGAACCCTCCGGACGATTTGCCCACAAACCAGAACCGGTTCAGGAAAATCTCCAGTCCCTCTGCGAAAAGGTTCGGCAGTCCGGCGCCGACCTGGGTTTCGCTCAGGACCCGGACGCCGACCGGCTGGCCATTGTGGATGAGCAGGGAGCGTACATCGGAGAAGAATACACCCTCGCTTTTGCCGCCCTGCTGCGTTTCTCCGAACAACCGGGCGGAAAAGCCGCCGCCAATCTGTCCACATCCAGAATGATAGACGATATTGCCGCCCGCTTCAGCGGGACTGTCCTCCGCACCCCCGTCGGCGAGGCCCATGTAGCCAATACCATGCTGGAGCACCAGTGCATCATCGGCGGCGAAGGCAACGGCGGCGTCATCGACCTGCGGGTTGGCCCCATTCGCGACAGTTTAGTTGCGATGGCCTTAACCCTCCAGCTGATGGCCCAAACCGGAAAGTCCGTCCGGCAATTAACCGAGGAAATCGGCCGTTACGAAATGGTCAAACTCAAATACACCGCCGACGCCGAACAGGCGCAGGCCCTCATCCGGGCCGCCTGCTCCGCCTTCCCTCAGGCCAAAACAGACACCCGAGACGGCTGTCGGCTCGACCTGCCGGACGGCTGGCTCCACATCCGCACCAGCAACACCGAGCCCATCGTCCGTATCATCTTTGAAACGCGCACCGCCGAAGCATCCGCCGACCTGGGCCGAAAAATTGAATCCATTTGTCAAAAGGTTTTAAAACGATGAATTCGAACCTGTCCGCTGATAATCCGCAGATTCGCCGCATCACACTTATAGGGCTGTGGCTTAACCTGTTCCTGTCTATCCTTAAGGCCGTTGTCGGATTTTGGGCCGGCTCCATCGGTTTGGTGGCGGATGCCGTTCATTCTCTTTCCGACCTGCTGACCGACCTGGCTGTTTTGGTAGGAATTCATTGGGGCACAAAAGAGCCGGATTCGACTCACCCATTCGGCCACGGCCGGCTGGAAACGTTCAGCACCGCCGTAATTGCCCTGGTTCTGGGGCTTGTCGGCGGAGGAATGATTTACAAAGCCGCCGTCGAAATCGCCCAACTGTCGGTTTCGGAACATCCTGCCCCCTTTATGCCTTTGGCCGTTCTCTGGATTGCAGCTTTGTCCATTGTCTCCAAAGAATGGCTTTATCAGATTACCCGCCGCACAGCCATCCGCTGCCACAGCACTACGCTCTATGCCAATGCCTGGCATCATCGCAGTGATGCCTTCAGCTCCGTTGCCGTACTCGTCGGAGCCGCCTGCGTCCGATTTCTGAACTATCCGTACGGAGACCATCTGGCGGCGATTGTTGTCGGCCTAATGATTATTTTTGTCGCCGTCCGCATCTTTACCGACTGCCTGAACGAATTCAGTGAGCAGGCCGCCGATCAGCAGACCCTCGGGCAAATCAAGACCATCCTCACCGAACAGCCCCGGATCGCCCAGTGGCATCAGCTCCGAACCCGGCGTGTGGGGCGGGAAATCTTTTTGGATGTGCATATTCTTGTGGACCCGCAGCTGACCATCACGGAAGCCCATGCTATTTCACACGAATTAGAGGTTTCTCTTCACAACCGGCTTCCGCGGCCGGTCAATGTCATTGTGCACGTCGAACCGGACCTGCCGGAACTGCGGCGATAGTCATTCTGTCGGGGGCACTCGGCAAAGGAACCACTCATCCCCCTTCCGGCAGAAAGAAAAACAGCCTGATAGAACCTCTCCATCGAGGCGGAAAAGGATTTGGGAGTCGGTCCTTCTCAAAACGGTCAGCCGTCCCCGGTCTTCCCGCTGCACCTTTGCCGTATTTTGCTGCACAGGTCCTTCATACACAAGAAAACGGGCGTTATGGTCGGCAATCTTGTCCGCCCGGAGCGGCTCCTGCCCTACCGCCTGCGGCGGACAATTCACCCTCCACGTTTGCAGCACCCCGCTCTCTTCGAGCATCCAATCCCAATGAATCCCCGCCGGCGTGATATGCTTGTGAATAACAAATTGTCTTTCCCGCCCGGAAGGTTCACAAAGCATCCTGCAGCATTGCTCCTTTACTGGGCCTGAAGGGCTGTAATGGCCGCTGTGCCGACAATATCCTCCGGCACACAGCCGCGGGACAGGTCATTGACCGGACGCGCCAGCCCCTGCAGAATCGGGCCGTAAGCCTCAAAATTGCCCAAACGCTGAACGGCCTTGTAGCAGATGTTGCCCGCCTCCAGATTGGGAAAAATAAACACATTCGCCCGGCCCTTCAGCGGACTGTCCGGACATTTCAACGCGGCGACCTCCGGAACAAACGCTGCATCAAACTGAAGTTCCCCATCAACAACAACTTTCCCGCCGTATCCGAAAAGATGTCCGACCTTTTCCCGCGTTCTCTCGGCTGCCATTGCCACCTTCATCGCCCCTTCAGACTTGGCGGAACCCTTTGTTGAATAAGACAGCATCGCAATTTTCGGCTCAATCCCGAACTGCATCGCTGTAATCGCCGTTGAAACCGCAATATCAGACAATTGCGCCGTCGTCGGGTACTCGACCAAACCGCAATCCGCAAACAGATAGATTTCCTCCCCGCGGCACATAAAGAAAACGCTCGAGATGGTCTTAAATCCTTCTGCCGGACGAATAATCTGCAAAGCAGGCCGTATCATATCGGCAGAGGCATGAATCGCCCCACCGACCAGACCGTCTGCGTCTCCATTTTTGACCATCAGTGTTCCAAAGTAGATATTATCCTCGACCAGTCTTTCCGCATCCTCCAGAGTCAGCCCTTTGGACTTGCGAATTTCATAAAGACATTGGGCATAGCGCTGACGGTGTTCCGATGTTTTGGGATCGATGACACGAATTTCATCCGTTTTAGCCCCCAGGGCCTTCAAATCCCTGTACACCTGGTCAGTCTCCCCCAAAACGATAATGCGGGCTATTCTTTTGTCAGTAAGAATCTTTGCCGCCTCTAAAACCCGCTTGTCCGAACCTTCCGCCAAAACAATAGTTTTCTGACGCTGTGACGCCTGATAAAGAATTTTTTCCAGAAAGCTCATAATCAGGATTCTTTCAAGAAAAGAAGGGTTTTTATCGTAAAAACGAACTACGCCTGAAGGGACTCGAACCCCTAACCTTCGGTTCCGTAGACCGACGCTCTATCCAGTTGAGCTACAGGCGCATCAATTTTTTTCAGGCCCCCTTCCACCCGGCGTTTTCTTTTGATGGTACTCTACCGGAAGCCCTATCTTTTTTCAAGTAAAATTCCCTTTTTCAATCTCGATGAACGTCGGCTGGTTTTCGGCCGCAACTCCTTGCCAAACAAAAACCGCAGGTTATAATAAGTCCGCTATGGAAAAAGACTTAAAAAACTCCGTTGGAATGGTAAAAACCCAGTACATCCGCGTGGTCCAGGCCGATGCGCCCCTGACCCTGCAGTGTGGGAAAACCCTGGGCCCCATCGACGTGGCCTACGAAATCTATGGAACTTTGTCCGAAAACAAAGACAACGTCATCTTGATTTGTCATGCCCTCAGCGGCGATGCTCACGTCGCCGGCTACCACAGTCCTGACGACCGCAAGCCCGGCTGGTGGGACTGTATGGTCGGCCCCGGAAAACCGATCGATACAAACCGTTATTTCGTCATCTGCTCCAATGTCTTGGGCGGCTGTAAAGGAACGACAGGTCCTTCCTCCATCAATCCCGCCACGGGGAAACCGTATGGGCTGCAATTCCCGATTATCACCATCCGGGATATGGTGCTTGTACAAAAACTGCTCCTGGATGCATTGGGTATTGAACAGATTCTGGCCGTCATCGGGGGCTCGATGGGCGGGATGCAGGTTCTTCAGTGGGCCGCGGCGTATCCGGAAAAGGTTCGTTCCGCCGTCTGCATTGCCAGCACGACCCGTCTGAACGCCCAGGCCATTGCATTTGATGCCGTCGGACGAAATGCGATTTTGGCCGACCCCAATTTCTGTGAGGGACAATACACAGAGGAACGCTCTCCGGATCAAGGGTTGGCAATTGCCCGAATGATTGGGCACATCACTTATTTGTCCGAACAATCAATGCGGGCGAAGTTCGGCCGTCAACTCCAGAAAAAAGACGAATACAGTTATGATTTTCATTCGGAATTTGCCGTTGAAACCTATCTGGATTATCAGGGACAGGCATTTACAGAGCGGTTTGACGCCAATAGTTATCTGTACATTACCAAAGCGATGGACTATTTCGACCTGGTCCGCGAATACGGCACGCTTCAGCAGGCATTTCGAAATACATCCTGCCGATACTGCATCGTCAGCTTCAGCAGCGACTGGCTGTTCCCCCCGGAACAGTCGGAGGAAATCGTCCATGCCCTCGGGGCCGAAAAAAAGGATGTGACCTACTGCAATATTCATTCCCCCTACGGTCATGATGCTTTTCTGCTTGAAGTGCAGGAACTGGGAGCTTTAATTTCCGGATTCTTGTATTCTACCCTCCAGCAGATTCGAACAGGACAGTCTTTACTCCCAAGCGTCCTACCCCCTTCAGCAGAAAAAAAACATTCCCCGGAGCATGCCAAGCGAGTCCGCATCGATTATGAACTAATTGACTCCCTGATTGAACCCGGCAGCCGCGTGCTGGACCTCGGCTGCGGTGACGGGGAACTGCTGGTTCGGCTCATAGAGGATAAAAAGGTAATCGGTCAGGGAGTAGAAATCGATCAGGATTTGGTGATTCACTGCATCCAGCGGGGGCTCTCCGTCATTCATCGGGATATTGAGAAGGGACTGGAAGAGTACCCGGCGGACAGTTTTGACTATGCGATTTTATCCCAGACCATTCAAACCCTGCGGGATCCGGAAAAGGTTCTCCGACGGCTTCTGCGCATCGCCAAAAAAGTCATTGTCAGTTTCCCGAACTTTGCTCACTGGCGATGCCGTTTCCAGCTCTTCTTCAAGGGACAAGCCCCGCAGACACGGCAGCTTCCCTACCGCTGGTACAATTCCCCCAACATTCACTTTCTTTCAATGAAAGACTTTGACCGTTTCTGTGCCGAACTGGGCATTCAGGTTGAAAAACGGATTCCGCTTCGGCGAAACGTAGCGGCACCGCTTCGAGTTTGGCCGAATCTGCTGGCCGCTCAGGCCGTTTATGTTCTGGGCAAATACCAGACGTGAGAAATCAACTGGCTCAAGCCGGTTTACACATGGAACCCGCAGTAGTCAATCTCACGGCAGACCGTTTTCATAGTTTCCCACAGGGAAGATTCCTGTGCCGCCGTCAGAGCAAGGGCAAACAGAACATACTCCTCCCGGAACAAATGCTCCCGCATGGCCGGGCCGATATAGCGCACCAATGAAGTCAGCTGATTCTTGAAAACCCCAAACGACATATTCTGAAAAGCCATTCGCAGTTTGAGCAGGTCTTCAATCGCGATCTGAAGATACAGATGCTCTTTTTCGATAGAACGGCAGAGAGTTTCCCATCCCTGCTTTTTGAGCATGGGGAAAATCACATCATCTTCTCTGGCGATGTGCTCAGCCATCCCCTGAAGATGCTCAAGAATGTGCGAAAGCCGCATCAACTCCGGACTGGCGGCGGAAAGCGAGGACTGTCGGTCAATCTCTGCAGCAACCTCTTCCAAATCCGCCAAAAAACAGCGAAATAGATCATGTTCAGCCGCCACTTTGCGCAGAATATGGCTGTCCGGCAAACGCCGCACGAGATCCGCTTTGCCCGTTTCCATTACGCCCATCAGAACAAACGCTGCACAAAGCTGCTGAACCTGTTCAGCAGAAAAACCGCTTTTCAGAAGACGATGTTCGGCTTTGGCAATATCATTAGGCCGAATGCGGCTGAGCAGCTGTGAAGCCTGACGCCGAATCAAGGGACGATTCTTGCCTTCATGGATTTGGATCAGCAAACCCGCCAGTTTGGACGAGATATCTTTTTTTGAGGCCTTCATAATGGGTCTCTTTCATTTCATAGGCACCCCTCTGGTATATACGAAGAAACAGAACAGAGAGGTTCTAAAAAAGGGCTGACGAATCCAACGATAGATAGAAAAGAAAAGGGACTACCCTCGAAGAAAAGACAGAATCGCCCCAAAGGCGATGGCCGCCGTCTCAATTCTGAGAACGTTGGGATTGATTTGAATGCTGGATGCCCCTATCGACTGCAAGACATTTTTTTCTTCATCCGTAAAACCGCCCTCCGGTCCTATCAGACAGACCACATCTTTACCCCCGATGTGCTCCTTTGCTCTCTCAAAATTCCCTGAACCAGAAAAGGGTTCCCCATAAACCCAAACGGCTCGAGAATATTCTTTCCGGATGTATTCTGTCGCCTGATAAAACGGCCACGGACCACTAAAATAAGGCAAAAAAAGTCGGCCTGACTGCTTGGCAGCCGATACGGCAATCTTCTCATAACGGGCCATCGCTGACTCCTTGCCTATTTTAACTGTTCGCTCGTAGGCCACTGCTATGATATGATCGACTCCCAATTCTGTACATTTTTCGACAAGAAAATCAAAACGATTGGTTTTGGGCATACTGACCGCCAGAACTATTTTCCATGCCGGCGGAGGAAAAGAACGAATTTCATTTACTACGAGTGAAACTTTGTCTTTGTGAATAGAAGAAACTCGGGCAAAAGCCAGACGCCCCCTGCCGTCGAAAAGTTCCACAGTTTCGCCCGTCTTAAGCCGGAGAACATGTGCCAAGTGATGCGATTCGGAAGAGTCCAGCTGTACATTCGCAGACAACAAATCCGGACAAAAAAAACGGGGTATCCTCACAAATCTTACCTCGATATAAAACTCATATTAAGATAGGCAAGACAGGAAAAACAGGGAAGTGTAAAGACAAAAACAAAAACAACTTAAACGCCTCTGTCCTTTTCAGGACTCACGCAGTTTAGGATTCAATTTCAACTTTCGGGGCCTGTTTTTCGTACCGAAGAAGTTCATTCAAGAGATTGTTGTAAGCCGCAATACTGTCTGCACAATCTTTCTTTGCCCCTTCGGATGAAGACGCTGCCAGCACTGGAATTGTGTTGACAGCTTGGCATTGCTTACAGCGCACTTTCTTACCGGCATACTCATCCGGTACGCTGTAAGCATGGCCGCATTTTGTACACGAGAAGTTAATCAAGGTTGTATCTCCTTTCAGGATAATACAATGAGCTTCCTTCTTATTATTGTTTGAGAAAAAACCTCAAACTCTCCATAAAAAAATGCACTGAAAGAAAAGGGATTAACAACACTCTAAAAAATTATAAAAAAGACACAATAAATATGATTTTGCCACTGCTCCTGTATTATCCTTTCAAAGAGCAACCGGCATTATATAAGACGGCTCCCTATAAGTAAATGTTTCAAAATCTTTTTTTTTACATTTTTTCCAAAAAACATTTGCATTCTTTTTAAGTAGGACTATAATAGTCTTATATATAAAAGGAAACAACGGACATAAAATGGATATAATTAAAAGAAACACCGATTACGCCCTACGCATCCTGTCGGAGTTGGTGAACGGTCCAAACGGTCAGCGGGTTCTTTCGGCAAGGCATCTTTCCAAAGTACTGCATATTCCCTATCCGATTACGTGCAAACTTCTTCAGAAACTCCAAGACAAGAAAATAACAACTTCTATAATGGGACCAAAAGGCGGATACCTCCTTGCACGCCCTCCTGCCGAAGTAAGTTTTTTGGAAGTCATTGAATCGATTCAAGGGCCTATTCACATCAATCGCTGCTTTCTGGAAAATTTCCGATGCCCATTAAAAGAACGTTGTCCTCTGCATGAGAAACTCGGAAAGATTCATAACGATATTGTCCTCTCCTTAAAAAACACAACCCTTGAGGAAATTCGGGACAAGAAAACGGGAGAATAGTCATGACAAACAGCAACACTATAAAAATCCTCGAAGAGATAAAAGCCCGAGCTGCTTTTCTCAATGAACTGGTCCAATATGCTCCCGACTCCATTGTCAGCAAAATCCTGCTGGACAAGCCCGTCGGATCGCTGACCCTCTTTGCCTTCGACAAGGGCCAGCGACTGAGTGAACACACCTCTCCCTATGATGCAGTCGTTCAAATTATTGATGGAACGGCGGAATTAACCATCGGCGGTCAAACAGTTTTCGCTGAAAAAGGCCAGATTGTCGTTATGCCTGCCGGAATCCCCCATGCGGTTCACGCGAAAACCGCCTTCAAAATGCTTTTGACGATGATTCGTCAAAAATAAAAAATGGAATAATCTAACTCAATTTCAGGAAAGGAGATACAAATGTTCTGTTATCAATGCGAACAAACAGCCGGCGGAACAGGATGCACCAAAATGGGGGTTTGCGGCAAAACTCCGGAGGCAGCCGACCTTCAGGACCTTCTCGTTTATGCCGCCAAGGGTATCGCCAATTATGCGCATCGTGCCGGACAGCTCGGTCTTCGAAGCAAAGAAATTGACCGATTCGTTGTGGAAGCCCTTTTCAGTACGGTAACGAATGTCAACTTTGACCCCCAGCGGCTGGAAGACCTGATTCAGCAAGCGGATAAAATCATCCTCCAGGCCCGCCGACTCTACGAAGAGGCCTGCAGGAAAGCCGGCAAAAAGCCGGAACTGCTGTCCGGTCCGGCTGCCTGGCGGGTCCCCTCCAGCCGTCAGGAGATGCTTCAGGAGGCACAAGCCGTCAGCATCGCCAACCGACTGGAAGCCTACGGACCCGATGCGGCAGGACTTCAGGAACTGATTCTATACGGCTTGAAGGGGATGGCCGCTTATGCCGACCACGCTATGATTCTCGGCGTTGAGGACAGCAGTGTCTATGCCTTTTTCCACGAAGCCCTGGATTTTCTGACAAGCGATCAAGCTCAGGATGTCAATGCGCTGGTTGCTATGGCCCTCAAGGTCGGCCAGGTCAATCTGAACGTGATGGAAATGCTCGATCAGGCCAACACGGGAACCTACGGGCACCCCGAGCCGACCTCGATTCGCATCTCTCCGGTCAAAGGCAAGGCCATCCTCGTTTCCGGACACGACCTTCGGGATTTGGAACTGCTGCTCAAGCAGACGGAGGGCAAGGGTATCCATATTTATACGCACGGGGAAATGCTGCCGTGTCTGGCCTATCCGGGTCTGAAAAAATACAAACACCTGGTCGGCAACTATGGAACCGCCTGGCAGAATCAGCACAAGGAATTTGACGCCTTTCCGGGCGCGATTCTGATGACAACCAACTGCATCCAGCGTCCGAAAGACACCTACAAAAACCGCATCTTCACAACGGGGCTTGTGGCATGGCCCGAGGTGCGGCATATCGGTCCGGATAAAGACTTTACCCCCGTCATTCAGGCCGCCCTGGCCGCTCCCGGATTCACCCAGGATGCCCCGGAAAAACGCATTACCATCGGGTTTGCCCGTAATGCCGTTATGAGCGCGGCCGGCCAGGTCATCGAAGCCGTCAAAGCCGGAAAAATCCGGCACTTCTTCCTCATCGGGGGCTGCGACGGTGCCAAGCCCGGGCGCAATTACTATACCGAACTGGCCCAGGCCGTCCCGAAAGACTGCGTCATCCTCACCCTGGCCTGCGGCAAATACCGCTTCAATATGCTCGATTTCGGCGACATCGGCGGCATCCCGCGGCTTCTGGATGTGGGCCAGTGCAACGACGCCTACTCCGCGATTCAGATTGCCGTCGCCCTGGCTAATGCCTTCGGATGCGGCGTGAACGACCTGCCGCTTTCGCTGATTCTCAGCTGGTACGAACAGAAGGCCGTCTGCATCCTGCTGACCCTGCTGCATCTGGGAATCAAGAATATGAAACTGGGGCCCTCCCTGCCGGCCTTTGTCGGACCGAACGTGCTGAAAGTGCTTGTGGAACAGTTCAACATCGCCCCGATTTCCACCCCGCAAAAAGACCTGGCGGAAATCCTGGGCTAAAAAAGAGGATTCTAATGCTTCGGAATATCGTCGTAATTGATGAAGAAAAATGCGACGGCTGCGGCCTGTGTGTCAAGGCCTGCGCCGAAGGGGCCATTCAAATCATCAACGGCAAGGCCAAACTGGTCAGTGAAACGTACTGTGACGGCCTGGGGGCATGTCTGGGACACTGCCCCCGGGGCGCCATTACCATCGAACAGCGACAAGTAGCGGCGTTCGACGAGAAGGCGGCCCACGAACACGTAAATCGGCTGAAAGCCGCATCCGAAAAACCTTTTTCCGGCTGCCCGGGGATGAAAATGATGCAGCGAAAACCGCGGGGAACTGCGGTCGGCACCGGCGACAGTGAAATCCCTTCTCAACTGGGCCAATGGCCGATGCAGCTGAAGCTCCTGTCCCCGACGGCGCCGTATTTCGCGCAGGCCGACCTGATGCTTGTGGCGGATTGTGTCCCCTTTGCGATGGGAGATTTCCATCCTTCGCTGCTGAAAGGACATACCATTGCCGTGGGGTGCCCGAAACTGGACGACCGGCAATATTATGTCGAAAAAGTCAGCCAAATCCTGCGGCTCAATGACATCCGTTCTCTGACGGTTGTTCGGATGGAAGTCCCCTGCTGCAGCGGCCTGACCCAAATCGCCCGGACGGCCGTTGCCGACAGCGGAAAAGCAATGCCGTTTGAAGAGATTACTATCTCGCTGAACGGACAAATCATTCAGCGCAAGACGCATCCGGCTTAAGACGGCTTAACGCGGATTCGGTACGGTCTTGACGGCCAGCAGCCGCGGGCGGTCTCCCGGTGCCCAGACCTGACTGCGGTCAAAAATCGCCAGCACACGCCGCTGCGGGCCGCTTTGCCCGATGCGGACAACAATATAGGCCGTAAAGACATCGCTGCGGGTCGTGAAAATATTGGACAGATGCGAGAGAATCAAATCCCGCTCCTCCAAATCCCCGCGAATTGAACGGTCCCCAACCACATCCAGCCCTTCCTGCTGAGCATAGATTCTCATCGCCGGAATCCTTGTGAGCAGCTCCCCAAGGTGAGCATAAGGCCGATTCTGGATGATTAAATCGGCATAATCCTCCACAACCTGCGAGGTGGCCGGATTCGGATCAACCAGATTGATGGTTCCCGAACTGTGCGTCAAAATCCCCGGAATCGCCGCCGCCAAAACCGGTCTGGGGGCCGTATTGATATTGATTCGACCCGGCAGAGACCCCTTTTCCCGATTCAGAAAACAGATAAAGCCGAGCAGCTCCGGAGCTTGCCTAATGTCATAGCGAATGTCACTTTCGGAAGACGCCTGGGCAACGGCCGTCGTAACTGTATTGGGGTCGCTGCCGCTCTGATTGCCGACAAACAGCACTTTTTCAAAATCGCCGAGCGTAAAAAACGTCCGCTCCGCGGAGACAGACGGAAAATCCGCGACCGGCATCTGCCAGCCGTTTTTGTCCACAGTTACGCCGTTGGCCGCCCCGAGCGTAGCCGGGCTGGGGGAAGGCGGAACAGCCCGCTGATGGACAGCCGCAGAGGCGTTCGTAAACTTCCACCCGGTATCCTGCCGTTTGAGCACGTGGAGGGTCGGCAGACCATCTGCCGGATTATCGGTCAGCACAAGTTCAATTTGGGCTCGAGGAATCCGGTCAACCGTGAGAAATCTTGCGGGATTATCCGGACACGGACGCTGCACATCGATGCTGTTGGCATCCGTCAGCATCATTCCCATGCCAAAATTGGCAAAGACTACATCTGCAGGACTTGCATTCGTGGAACGTATGACAAATCGACCGGGTGAATCCGGCGTACCGGACGGAATCGCTCGGCTCGGCGTGTCCGGAATCGTAAACTCAACGGGAGCACCGACCCGCTGCCGAAAGACAATCCGCCAGCCGTTCAGCGAAATCGAAGAATCATACGGATTCAGCAGTTCAAGGGCTGCCTCCGCCGGATTGTTGCTGTTATCCCGGAGCAGATACAGCTCGGAGACAAACGGCTGGCGTTCAAAGCCGTAAATCACATCCGTTTCGTTCAGACCAAAATCCAGTTTTTCAAAAATCCGCCTGCCGTCCGCCACCGCATCGATGTTGACAACAGGAATCGACGAATCCTGTGCATTCAGGTCGGTGCTGACCTCCAGAATCAGCCGCTTGATAACGGCCCGGTTAATAAAAGTCGGATTGCTGTTAACCTGTGCAGGGATAAGAACAGAGGTATCCGGGTCCATCCAGGCCGTTCCAAAGGGCCCTGTGGTGCTCGCCGTTCCGTCATCCAGATAATCAATCATATTGGCGACGATTTGAGCGGCCTTGCGGGCGGCGGTCCGAAGCGATTCTCCCTGATCCAGATAATAGGCCCGAAACGCATACAGCAAATGCAGAATATTGCGGCGGGCTTCCAAAGTATTGCTCAAAATATCAGCCCGAACGCTTACGGCATATCCATCGGCGGGCAGAAAGATTTTCCGGTAAACTCTGCCGAAAGTGCTTTTTTCGCTCTCGGACCAGCCGGCAAAATACGGCTCGCCGCCCCAGCGCAGATTGCGGTCAAAACTGACAAACGTGCACACATGCCGGCGGTCGTAATAATAACTGTAGTTATGCGGATTGGCGATCCACGGACCTGTATCGTCAAAGTTTTCCGGATTCATCCGCAGCTTCCAAACCCGAAAATCCTCTGCAGAATCCACCGGTATCCGCTTGACCCGCAGGGCAACATTCCAGCCGCCGACAAACTCCCCGCGCCCAAAGTCAAAGGTTTGATACATCCCGAAAACAGGAGGCATTACAGACAGATTCATTTCCCGCTCAAAACGGGCTACGGCCTTGCTGGTCAGCAGAAACCGATTGCGCATCTCCAGCTCATCGCCGATATCAAAAAGGGTGTAAGCAGAGCCGGGATTTTCAATATTCAGGATGGCTTCCTTGTGATAGTTTTCTGCCGTCACGATTACGGAAGGATTGGCCATTCTGGCCTGTCGAACCACAGGAGGCGTCGCCCGGTCATCTCCCCGCAGAAACGCCTCATAATCCGCCTCGGAAAGCCAGCGTCCCTGTCCGGTCCATGGAGTCGCTTTTCGGGTCAGGTGGGCGGTATTCAGATTCAGCATCCCGCAGTTGTCGATAATGCGCACAGCTGCATAGATTCGCTCCCCGCTCGGTGTTTCCAGCGCAGGCACCCAGAGACTGTCAGCTACTCCGTCCCCGTCGGCATCCGCCGGAGCCCAGAAAACATTTGTCAGGTTCGGATAATCCGGCACAATCGCCCCCCAGAATTGAGGATTGTCCTGCGGGTCAAGCTGTCCGGTCCCTTCCCGTAAAATCCGATCCCAGACATTCGGCGCCGGCCACAGACTGGACAGATACGGCCAGCGGTACAAATCATCCGTCGGGTCATCCGTTGTACCGTTATCGCTGATTCGCACCGGTTCCAGCGAGGCCAGCCACGAGTCAGCTGTCCCCGGCGCATCATACGGTTCGTTCGTAAGTCCCTTCCCGTCACAGAGCCCGCTGTTCAAATTGTATCCAAACAAATCCTGCAAAAGCACCAGTTCTATTTTGTCAAGCACCATCCGCACGGCCTGGTCCATCTGATGCTCCTGACGGGCGGCTGTCCCCAGAATATCCCCCACTCGCGAAATCATCAGGAACATAATGCCCACGAGCGAAAGCAGAACCGCCGCCACCACCACCAGAATCAGCGCTGAGCCGCGCCGCTGATTCAACGGTTTGTTTCGTCTTGTATTTCTCATACAGTCCTCTCTTGATGCAGAGGTTCCCTGTCGCTACGGTTTCAGATCGACAATATAGGTAAAGGTCTTTCCCTCCGGAAAAACCCCTTTGGAGTCATACAGGGTAAACGTAAACTTCAGAACCGAGCCGATTCGGGTCTCGAACTCTGACGGATTCCGATTAAAGTAATACCCCTTCAGGTTTTCTGTATCAATTCGGCCGCTCGTGAGCGTATAGCCGTTGGCCGTACCATCCCATCGCTGTGTGTCTGCATCGCTGTAATTGCCGTCATAATTCGGGTCAATTTCAGGCCACCATCGCATATAACCCGGCTCCCAAAGCTGCACATGAAACTGGCCGACCCCCTTGCACAAAAGCATGTGAATGGTATTGGCGGTCGTTTGCGGAGTGGAAAAATCGATTCGCGGACCGCCCTCCCGGGAAGAACTGTCTGCCACACGCAAATCGAGCACCTTAGCCAAAATCTCTCTCTTATAAGCCGTAAAATCTAAACCAAGCCAATCCTCCAGAGACATTGTCTGGTACTCGAGTGAAAAATTCAGATTCTCAAATGTCGCCTCATTCCAACCCGCTGAAAAATCCGGAAACACCGGCAGACTCGAATCGGAAGTGAGCAGATGCTGAGTGCGGCAGAAAAGACGCTTTCGCGGGTCCGGCTGCTGAGAAGCCCGCCGTCCGTCCGTCTCTCGCCCAAAACTGTAACAGATACGGGCCAAATTGGAGTGAACAAGGACTCCTCCCTCTGCGGGCTGCGGGTCATAGGACTGAAAGGAGCCGACTGCAAAAAAATACAGGCGGTCAAAACTAAAATAGCGGTCCGGAACACCATCGCCGTTTTCATCAAGAACGGAACCATCGGATTTCAGATGCGGGGAAGGCGCCCAGACCAACGCAAATTCAGCATCCTTCTGCAGACCGGCCAGGTCGGTTTTTAACTGGTGCGTAATGGCCTGATACTTCTGCATAATCTCCGCTGTAGCCGAGGCCGCCCGATAGGCCTGCACCGAATGCCGGAAGACAACCCCTGAAACAGCCAGCATTACAACCACCAGCGTCATCGCCACCAGCAGTTCTACAATGGTAAAAGCAGGTTGTTTTCCGTTCCGGTTCATACGATTCGATGGGTTCTTACAGCACCTCCATACAAGGGTTCCGACTCGAATCTACGGCCGGCGGCACAACCCAGAGAATGCTTTGGCCGCTGCCGCTTTGCCAGTTTCGGTTCAGGAGTAAAGTTGTTCCGTCTCGTTTGATAATCTGATAGATATGTCCATTCCGGTCCTCCACAACCCAGGCCCCTTCCGGAAAGAACTGCCGGCAAATTTCCTGCGGATAAACCGGCTGATTTGATTCAATCGTCACCTCAGAACGGCCGTATACGGCATTGACCCGGACAGGCAGCGGCATCGGGCGTTCTTTTTCCTTCTGCGTGAAAACGCCGGCAGATTTGTCATAGTCAAAACCGTAATAGCGCAGCTCTTTTCTCCACCGGCACAGAAAAATGCGGATCTGATACCCCTCCGCAGCGGTCGTGTCTTTGCGGCACAAAACCGCCCAGCAGTACCGCTGATTCTGTGCCGGATTGTGAGCAAAATACTCCTTCGGCAGAGAAGGATACATCAAATCGGATGCTATTTGTCGGTTTACCTCCGCCATAAGATTCTCATACGGCTGAGTTCCTTCCGCAGGCAGCGGGTTTACTTCAGGATTAAAGGGGTTTGGATATATCAGGCGGCGGAAAAAATACTTTAAACTTTTATCCGATAAATACTCCGCCGAAAACAAAACTGACCGAACCTCGCCGGAATTCGGCAGCTTGTCCGCATCTACATCATACAGCCGGACCGCCGCCCGGGCCTCCTCGGCCATGGCAGGCGCCAGCGTCTTTTCCGCCGCCATCGCCGTCAGTTTAATCCCAGCCGGAAAAATCGTTGCAATCAACACAAAACCGATCGCCAGGATGCCTGTCGCCAGCAGCACCTCCGTCAGCGAAAACCCGTTTTGGTTCCTAAAATGGCTCATTGGTTTTCCTTACCGTCCAATCAGCTGCCCGGTATGCGGGTTGACAAACTCTTTCGGAAGACTGCGAATATAACCGGTAAACCGCTGATTGGCCGGAATCTCTGCAAATCGTTTGGGATCGTAAATATAAAAAGACCCGATACTGTCCTCTTCATCCAGGCCGCCCGGTCCGGCATCCTGATAAAACATCCCGGCAGTCCCGCTGTCCACGTTGGCCCTGGTGTTAAAAATCGGGTCGCGGCTGCTGTCATCATTCACACCGTCCCGATTTAAAACCCTCACCGGAAACTGAATCAGCTGCCCCTGCTCCGAAAAAACGACTGAAAAGGTTTGAGCATTCATCAAATTCGTATCATTCAAATCTGCATCCGACTGAACCGTTCCGGCGAGAACTCCGACTGAGGCAGGCAGCTTAATCGGCCTGCGGTTTGGAACAGCAACAAACTCCGTCGCATAGGTACTCGATACATCTTTGTGAACAATAAAAATCATATAGAAATCGCCCTTGCGGTCCCGCTGAAACCGAATCCCGGCCGGGGCACTGTGAGCAGCCGCCAGAGCCCGGGCACCGGTCAGGGCGGCATCAATGAGCGAACGCGGACCGGCGGACTGGTCAAACGATTCAATCACCTTCTTGACCGCCGGCACAGAAATCCCGAGCAGAACGGCCGCCACCGCAATCACGACGACCAGTTCCGTCAGCGTCAACCCATTTTTTCGAATCTTGCGATTCATTCTTTCAGGAGGCCTTCAAAAAACCCATCCAAAAACTGAACCTTAGAAATTAAACAAGTCATCCGCCGTCCCATAGAGACCATCCGGCCCTGCACTCTGAAGCAGAAACGAGTTGGCCCGATACGGCCGCGGCGGAGACGTAAAGTTCGGATTGGCAATCACACGGTAAAACCAGTTGATGCCGTCATCCGCCGCATCCTCATTCAAATCGTGAGTCGTTTTCGAGGATTGGAACGGAACCGTTAAGGAAATAATCCCGCTGCCCGCTGCATAACTGTCATTCAGATTATACGTGTTGGTTCCCCAGTTGGCTCGGACAGGGTCCATTCCGATTTGGCTCACATTGGCCCTGTAATAGAGGATCGGCATTCCAACCTCTTTCCCGGTCGCCCGCATCTTCTTCGAAAAGGCGTCCGCCAGCACAAACATCGTCCCGCTCAGGGAACCGGTGTTCGCACCATAGATATCCTGCAGTTTGACGGCATTGGCCGTTTCCAGTTCCAGATATGGACCTTTTCGGGCTGCACGATTTTGAGCGGCTGTCTCCCAGGCCAAATCCGTCGCCGCATGATAAACCGTTTCCGCCGCACTAAAAGTCCCGTCGCCGTTCTGGTCAAACAGATAATCCTGATAAAAAACAGAATTGGGATGGAATCCAAAACCATCACCGCCGATCAGGGCTTCCGCCAGCCGAAACGAAGCGACACTCCCATTGCCGTATTTGGTCATGTTGTACTCACTGGGCGGATAATCCCCCCAGTCGGAACGGAAGGCCTCCAGTCCGACTTCAATTGCGTGAAACTGCGCCCGCTGCTTGACCACCATAGCCTTCTTCTGCACCATACTCAGCGCCGGAATCAGCAACGCCAGCAGTACGGCAATCACGGCCAGAGCTGTGAGCATCTCCGTCAGCGTAAAACCGATATACGTTTTTTTGTTTTCGTTACAGGCACGCATACAGACGCCTCCTGAATTTGGGCTTGATGCCGTTAGTATTCAAAATTGGTAATATCATCCTTGGTGCCGTACAGGCCGTCCCAGCCGGCGGAAATCAGCAGATATTTGTTCGCATTAAAGGGCTTATAGAACGGGCGGTCCGGCTCGCTTCGCTGAGTAATCTGTTCGTAAAAAACCTGGGCTTTGGTTTTGGAAGGATTCTTCGGGTCCGTATAGTGGGCCGCTGCCGCAGAAGGATTATCCAGCAGCGGAAGGTCGGCCACCGCCGCATTATCCAGAAAATTATACGTCCACTTCTGCATATCCGCAGCCGTCGGATTGGTCACCGTGTTGCGTCCCGTCGCATCCAGCCGGAACGGCTGCGGCGCCGACCGATTGGCCTTAAAATACAGAATCGGCATTCCCACCCGCACAGAAGCACCGTTCGGCAGCGAAACCGAAGCACGTTTGAAGGTATCGGTAAACACTGGTGCTCTGCGGGCCGGTGAAGCAGCCCCCTGCGAATCATAAATGCGGGACGAACCGTTATTCCCCTGCCAAAGTTCATAAATTGTAAAGACATCCACGTATTTCAGCTCCGCATACGGCCCTTTGCGGCGGTTGCGGCTGACCTCCGAGGTGGAGTCATAAAAATAGTAATCCGCGTTGTTAATCTTCGTCCCTTCGGGGCTGTATGTCGCATCATTCGGGGCATACCAGCCCGTCCGCGGCTCCAGACCGGCCTCATCCCGACCGACCAGCGCCTCAACCAGATGCTGGGCCCCGCAGACCTGATTGGCGGAAGTAGAGTTGGGCAGCACCTTCGATTCGGGATAATCATCAAAATCCTTGCTGAACAATTCCAGCCCGATTTCCATCGAGTGAAAGACGGACTTCTGCCGCAGCCCTGTGGAGATAATCTTCGTTTTGCGAAGCCCGACAGTCAGCAGCCCCACCAGCATCGAAATAATCGCCACCACGACCAGCAGCTCAATCAGCGTAAAACCGCCTGCTTTTTTCTGTTTCGTTTTCATAACTATTTCTTTCCCATGAGCCGTCTTTACCGCTGCGGATTGACGACATTATCCTGTACCGTCTCGAAGTTCTTATCCGGTCCGGCGGAAATCAGAACCGGAAAAGCATCATACGAATCCGATGGATCCGCCGGATCATCGGGGTCATACTGATATCGAATCGGCATTCCCCATACATCCACAAAGCGAATCAAATCCGTCGGGGTGCTGCCCGTCGGAATCTCAATCAGAAGCACCCGCCCCGATGCATCTTTATTGGAAAGAAACTGGTCCAGAAGGGTTCCGAGAATCGCCTTGCTGTTCGGACTTCGATTCAGAAAATAATACAGAGCTTCGCTGGACCAGGCGGCGGCCTCCAAAGAGGGATTCTCCGCCGTATTCTGAAGATGTACCCCCTGCGTAATCGTAACCGTATTGTTGGGCTGACCGGAGGCATTTTCCCCAAAAACAGCACATTCAAACCCAAACTCGCTGTTCACCTGCGGCACATAAGAGCGGTAATCGTTGTAATACTGCTCGAGGGCTGTTGCCAGGACGGCCAGAGTACTTTCCGTCAGCCGAATCTCCGACTGGCGTTTCAGATGAATCCCCAGACCGCTCAAAACACCGACCAGAATCAGCACCACTGCCAGCGTAACCAGCACCTCCGCCAGCGTCATCCCGTCTTCTCGGTGCGTTATGAACATACTCTCTCCGCCCGGAATGCCCCAAAGGGACACGGCCGGTTACTCCTTACCCTTTTCGAAATTCAGCACGTCATCCGCCGTGCCGTACAATCCGTCCTTGCCGGCCGAAATCAGAATGTACGAATCCGCCCGATACGGACGCTTGACACCGTCCGGAAAAGCAGCGGTTTTGGTGGCCGTCTGAACCTGCTTATTCAGAATCATCTCCTCAAACCGCTGCAAATCATCCACAACAGTTCCGGTTCGAAGCGGATGAAGTATCGTTGTTCCCTGCTCCGGGTCTCCGAGCGCCAGCAGCCGTTCATTATCCCAATAGTTGTAAATATCATCATTTTGAGCAGCATTCTGGTCGCTGCCTAAATCAGACCAAAGATAATTCTGGAACTTGTAGGCCGTGCGGGCCCGGTAATACAGAATCGGCATTCCCGTCTTCTTTCCGGACTGCCTTTTCTTGGCATACACATCACAAAGCAGGAAATTGTACCGGTTGAAAGAGCCCCAGTTGACATAAATGTCATCGATTCGATAGGCATTCGCATGTTCCAGATCAATATACTTCTTGCGAACATCGATATTCTGGGAACCGGTTTCGACATAAACATTGGGGACATTGATTCCATTGATTGCATCATAAATCTGCACAACCCCTGCTCCGACTCCCACCCCATCCAAATCATTCAGACCGCTGGCCGTAAAGCCCGACTTGGGATGAAATCCGAGCAAATCCAGGCCGACCATCGCCTCGGCAAGCTTTGTCGCCCCGCAATAATAAGTCGGATCAATCGGATGCGCCGGGACTCGATAGGAGTTTTCATCGGACTCCGGATAGACGCCGAAATCATTTTTAAACATCTCCAGACCGACATCAATGCTGTGGAACTGCGCCTTCTGCTGAATCTCGCGGGAATAGTCCTTGACCATATTCAATGCCGGCACCAGCAGCCCGATCAGCAGGGCAATCACCCCCATCACCGTCAGAAGTTCCACAATCGTAAATCCGCCTTTTCCCCGTTTTTGTCTGTTCATGAATTGTTCCTTTCTGATTTGTATTGATAAATGCGTTTGAGATTACATCAGCACCTGAATGACTTTCACCATCGGCAGGAACATCGCCACGACGATGGTGCCGACAATCAGGCCCAGCGACACAATCATAATCGGTTCCAGCAGACTCATCATCGCACCGACCATCACGTCGGCCTCTTCATCAAAATTGTCCGCCACTTTCATCAGCATCTTGTCCAGATCGCCGGTTTCCTCGCCGACATCCACCATGTTCACCACAATGGAGTCCACGGTTTTGGACTGCCGCAGCGGATTGGCAAAGGTATCGCCCTGCCGAATCGCCTGATGCACCTTGCCGAGCATCGCCGAATAGACCTCGTTGTCCGCCGTTTCCCGCGTGATGTTGATGGCCTCCAGAATCGGCACACCGGCCCCAATCAGCGTCGCCAGCGTTCGCGTCCAGCGGGCAACGGTCGTCAGATAAACCAGCCGGCGAATCACCGGCAGATGGAGTTTGAGCCAGTCGAGCGCATAACGCCCGTAGCGAAAACGCCGCAGAAACTTAAAAAACATAATCACGAAAAACGGGGAAATCGCCACCAATCCGGCATTGAGTCCCTTGTTGCCCAGCAGCCACTGGCTGATATTCAGAAGCCCCTGCGTCAGTGCCGGCAGTCCCTGCTTGCCGTCGCTCATATCCGTCAGCACCTGAGAGAAGGTCGGAATAATGAAAATCATCAGCCCCAGCACAATCAGAAACGCCACGGTCATCACAACCACCGGATAGACCATGGCGCCTTTGATTTTCGATTTGAGCCGTTCGGACTTTTCCATAAAGTCGGCCACACGAGCCAGAATCACATCGAGCACACCGCCCACCTCGCCCGCCGCCACCATATTGACAAACAGCCGGTTAAAGGTTTTGGGGTGTTTGGCCATCGCCTCCGAAAGCGTCGAACCGCCTTCAATATCATCCGCGACATAGCCGATGACGCGCTTGAGGGTGCCGGACTTCTGCTGCTCTTCCAGAATGCGAAGCGAACGAAGAATGGCCAAACCCGCATCCTGAAGCGTGGACAGCTGGCGGGCAAACTGCGTAATCTGTTTGGTCTTGACTTTTCCGCCCGAACGTCTTCGGCGAGGGGTCGCTGCTGCCTCTGCTTTGGTTTTTTTGGCGGCACCCTGCGCCCGAACCTTCGTGGGAAACAGGCCCTTGCTGCGAATCTTGCTGATGGCTTCCTTGCTACTGAGGGCTTCTATCTCGGCCTTGACCTCATTTCCCTTGGCATCCAGCGCTGTATACTGAAAGATCGGCATAATCTAACCTCCAGCAAACGGTTTCTATTGAACAACGCCGTTCAACCGTTTCATCAATTTAGGCCTCCACCGCAATGGTCTCACGGGCCACCTCATCCAGCGTCGTAATGCCGCTGTAAATCAGTTCCAGACCGTTCTCGCGGAGGGTTTTCATCCCCTTCCGGCGGGCCGCCTCGCGCAGGACCGCCGTGGAGGCATGATTCATAATCAAATCCCGAATCTCATCATCAAACGTCATAATCTCAAACAAACCCGTTCGTCCGCGGTAGCCGGTGTTGTTGCACATATCACAGCCGCGTCCGTAATAAAATTTCTTGTCGGCCGCATCCTCCGGCGTCAGTCCAAGTTCCATTAACTGTTCTTCCGTCGGCTGGTATTCTGTCTTGCAGTTGGTGCAGATGCGCCGCACCAGCCGCTGAGCAATAATCCCCTCCAGCGTGGCTGTCACCAAGAAGGTTTCCAGCCCCAAATCCAGCAGACGAGCGATGGTGCTGGGGGCATCATTGGTGTGAAGCGTGGTAAACACCAGGTGCCCGGTCAGAGACGCCTGAATGGAAATCTCCGCCGTTTCGAGGTCTCGAATCTCTCCGACCATCACGATATCCGGGTCCTGACGCAAAATCGAACGCAGACATCTGGCAAAGGTTAACCCGATTTCCGGACGAATCTGGACCTGAATCAGCCCGTCAATGTCATATTCAACCGGGTTTTCGGTTGTAATAATCTTCGTATCAATGGAATTCAGTTCCTTGAGAGCGGAATAAAGTGTCGTGGTCTTCCCGGAACCGGTCGGACCCGTTACAATCAAGATTCCGTTGGGCTTGTTAATAAGCTGCCGGACAATTTTCAGGTCTCGTTCCGTCATTCCGAGCATATCCAGCCGCAAATCGACCTGTTTTCTGTCCAGAACACGGAGCACCACGCTCTCTCCAAACATTGTCGGCAGAATGCTCACACGCAGGTCCACCGGATTGCCGCCCACTACAAGGGGAATACGTCCGTCCTGCGGCAGACGCCGTTCGGCAATATCCAGATTGGCCATCACTTTGATACGGCTGGAAAGAGCCAATGCAATATGCTTGGGAGGAGGTACCATTTCATAGAGAACACCGTCGATTCGGTACCGCATCTTAAATTCATTTTCAAACGGCTCGAAATGAATATCCGAGGCCTTGTCCTGAATGGCTTTCAGCAAAACCAGGTTGAGCAGTTTCTTGACGGGGTTGGAATCTGCGGCCTCCTTCAATTCATCCAAATCAATGCTGGCATCTCTCCCCTGCAGGCTTGCCAGTCCCTTGTCACTTTCAATTTCGCCGATCAGGTCCGTCAGACTCTCATCCTCCTCGGCGTAATACTTATTCATAGCCGCATTCAGGGCATCCGGGTCGGCTACCTTGGCTTCAACGGTAAAGCCCATCAGGGTACTCAAATCATCCGTAGCCCGGAAATTGTCCGGACTGTCCAAAGCCACCACCAGATGGTTGCGTTTCTTATCATAATCAATGGGAAGAATCCGATAGGTTTTGGCCATTTGTGCAGGGACCTGACTGATAACTTCCTGAGGAATTTCAAGACTATCTATCTCGATATATTCCATCCCCCGCTGACCGGCCAAAGCGATGGCAAGCTCCTTCTCCTTGATAAGCCCCATCTCAATAAAAATCTGACCGATTTTGACCTTTCCCCGTTCTTTCTGAATGCGCAGGGCCTCATGAACTTGTTCACGAGTTACAAGGCCCATTTTTATCAATATTCGGCCTAATGTTCTGCCTTTTAATTCTTGTACCGGAGGCAACTTTGCCATTTTCTGTTCTCCAACCAGATAAGTTTCGCCTCTATAAGATTATACGGACTATCGAAAACCGGTTCAATATCTTTTTGAGAATGGACACTTGGCAAATAACAAAATTTCTTGCCCAATCCATTGCCCAAATACAAAAAATCTAAGGGGAAAAAGCAAAAACAAGAAGAACAAACTGAGCTGAAAGAAAAGAGGGCTTGAACAATTTATCAGATGAAAGTCTGAAAAAAGATATTATTTTTAGCAAAAAAGCAATTGGACACCTGGCAAATAATAGAAAACAAATAGAACAAATAATATCGAAAAAGTCTCCTTGTTATGATGTCTTCAAAATCGGCCCGTATTCATCTTCGATGCTCTTGCCTTTCACCTTTCCTTTCATCGAAACGCCCATCTTCTTTTCCGCTTTCTCCAGCAATTCACCAGGGTTTCTCGCATAATCGAGCATCGTTTCAAGACTTATTTTCTCGCTTTCCCACAATTCCCACAGGTGGTCGTCCAAAAGCTGCATTCCGAGTTTTTTCCCAATCTGAATGCTCGACTCAATACGATAAACCTTATTTTCACGAATCAGGTTCGAAATAGCCGGTGTCACCACCATAAATTCATAGGCCGCTACACGTCCCTTTGGAATCCGGGGACAGAGGGCCTGGCTCAATACGGCGATCAGGTTCGTACTCAACTGTACACGAATCTGTTCCTGCTGACTGACGGGAAAGGCATCAATAATACGGTTTACTGTTCCCTGACAGCCGGTTGTGTGCAAAGTTCCGAACACAAGGTGTCCGGTTTCCGCCGCCGTAATGGCTGCTTCCATTGTTTCCAAGTCTCGCAATTCACCTACGAGAATTACGTCCGGGTCCTGACGCAATGAACGGCGAAGGGCTTCCGCGAATGTCGGGACATCAATTCCAACCTCACGCTGGTTGATAATCGATTTCTTGTGCTGGTGGTAATATTCAATCGGCTCTTCAATTGTAATAATATGCAGGTCCAGATTCTCGTTAATATAGTTAATCATACTTGCCAGAGTTGTCGTTTTACCGGAACCTGTCGGACCTGTCACCAAAAACAGCCCTCTGGGGCGTCGACACAAAGCCGCACAAATCTTCGGCAAGCCAATCTGCTCAAACGTCAGCAGTTCCGACGGAATCAAACGAAGCACCATCGAAATATGTCCCTTTTGACGGAAAACCGCCGTACGGAACCGCCCCGCATCTCCAAAAGCAAAACCAAAGTCCGTGCCCCCAACCTCCTGAAGTTCCTGCTGGTTTCTTTCCGGTGTAATGCTTTTCATCAAAGCCACCGTATCTTCCGGCTCGAGTACCTTGGTATCCAGCGAACGAAGTCGTCCGCTGATTCGAAGAACCGGAGGACGGCCGACGACCAAATGCAGGTCCGAGCCGCCCATTTTAATGCACGCTTCCAGCAAACGGTCAATATGAAGTGAAGGCATAGTCCTTTCCCTATTCCAAAACCAATGTCTAAGCCGTATCGATCACAAGTCCTTCCGCCTGGGTTACATTGGTTACTTCCTGCGGAGTTGTAATCCCTTTGAATACTTTAATTCGTCCGTCCATCAGCAGCGTCTTCATCCCGCTGGCTCGAGCCGCCTTGCGAAGCTCCGTCGTCGGCGCCTTCTGGAAGGCCAGCTCCCGCAGCTGGCTGTTCATCTCCATCATTTCAAAAATGGCAATTCGCCCGCGGTAGCCCGTTCCCTGACATCGGCTGCAGCCGGCCCCTTTATAAATCGGATGTTTGCGAATATCTTCCGGTGTAATATTCAAAAGCCGCAAATAATGAGGATCGGGCTTTTCATCAATCACTTTACAATTCTTGCAAATCGTACGAACCAGACGCTGGGCCATAATGGCCTGAATCGAACTGGCTACCAGGAAGGGTTTGACCCCCATATCAATCAGACGGGTAATGGCACTGGGAGCATCATTGGTGTGAAGGGTGCTGAATACCAGGTGGCCTGTCAGGGCCGCCTGAATAGCAATATCCGCCACCACACCGTCACGAATTTCACCGATTAGGATGATGTTCGGCGACTGACGCAGCATCGCCCGCAGAATCTTTTCAAACGTCAAACCGATTTCTGTTCGTACCTGACATTGATTGATTCCGCTGATGTTATATTCAACCGGGTCTTCCGCCGTGATGATTTTCTTGTCCGGACGGTTCAGTTCCTGCAGGGCCGCATACAGGGTGGTCGTTTTTCCGCTTCCGGTCGGTCCGGTTACCAGAAAGATTCCGTTGGGACGCTTAATAATTCGGATGAACCGCTCATAATCATCCGGTTCAAAACCGATCGCCTGAATACCGATATTAACCGAATCAGGCCGCAAGATACGCAGCACCGTGCTTTCCCCGTGGTAGCCAGGCAGGCAGGACACACGAAAGTCGATATCCTGATTTTCCACCCGTCTTTTGATACGGCCGTCCTGCGGCAGCCGCCGTTCTCCGATATCCATCCCCGACATAATCTTGATACGAGCCAAAAGAGGGGCCTGCATGTTCTTCGGAATGTTGTCTCGCTCAATGCAAACGCCGTCAATTCGATAACGAATTCTCACCCGGTCGGCCATCGGCTCAATATGAATATCGCTGGCCCGCATCTTGACCGCCTCGTCGATAATGAGGTTGACCAGACGGATAATCGGCCCTTCATCCTCCTCCGAGGCCTGTGCCCGCCGCACTTCCGCCTCAATAGCATGACCGGCTTCGGCCAGTTCCGCCGCCGTCGCGTCAATACTGCTGCGGACTTCATCCATCTTGCGGTTGATATAGGCATCTATCTTGCTCGGACTGGCCAGATAACATTCCAAATCGGAAGCCAGACGAAACCGCAAAAGGTCCAGCAGTTCCAGGTTCATGGGGTCCGGAATAATAATTTTCAGCCGGCCGTTTTCTTTCCCCAGCGGCAGAACGCGGTGTTTCTTAATGATGTCTTCGGGAATCAGACTTCGGATATCGGATGGAATTTCGACCTCATCCAAATCGACATAATTCATCCCGAATTGACGAGCCAAGGCCTGCATAATCTGGTCTTCTGTGGCAAGACCCATCTCCACGAGCGTTTCGCCCAAACGCCGGTTCGTCTCCTTGGCTTTTTTGAGGGCTTTGATCAGATTGGGCTTATCCACCCACCCTTTGGCGTATAAAATCTCTCCCAAATGTCTGCGGCTCTTGGCCATAATTCCCCTGTTTGAGACTACTTTTGACGTTTAGAAAAGTTCAATATAACAAAACTTTTCTAAACAGTCAAACCTTTCAGCTGCAATCGAAGCCAATTCAGTGCCGTCAAAGAAGCACGCAGACGCACCGCTTCCCGTCCCACGGGAGCAAACCGGAAGGTCTGGACCTCCGTCCGTCCTTGAAAGAAAAGGCCGATACAAACCATCCCCACCGGTTTTTCGGGCGTTCCGCCTTCCGGACCGGCAATTCCGCTGATACTTAAAGCAGTATCCGCCCCGCTTCGCTGGGCGGCTCCGGAAGCCATCGCCGCCGCAACCGGCTCCGATACAGCACCATACCGGCTTACCAAATCCTCCGACACCCCCAAATCCCGGATTTTTGCCTCGTTGCTGTAGGTTACCCATCCGCCCCAGAAATACTCGCTGGAGCCCGGAATATCCGTAATCATTTTAGCCAGCAGCCCCCCGGTACAGGATTCCGCCACGGCCAGTTTCCATCGTTTTTCTTTCAGCATGCGTCCGACAATCTCCGGCAGGGTCTGGTCATCGTACCCATAAACAGCATCCCCGAGCAGCTCGGAAAGCAGCCGTTTATCCGCCTCAATCAGACGCCCGGCCGATTCAGGGTCCGGCGCCGCCGCAACAATATGCAGCAGCACATCGCCCCCATGAACCGTCGTATTAATCTGCGGATTTCGGTCCCGCCGCATCAAATCGCCCAGTTTTTCGGCAATGACGGATTCCCCAACCCCAAAACAGCGGACTTTTCCCATCTCAATCACGTCTGTTTGGCCGTCGGCGGTCAGTTCCGGACAAACACTGTCATCAAACATCGCCATCATTTCCGACGGCACACCCGGCAGACAAAAATACCGCTTGCCCCCCTGCTCGGCCGCAATCCCGCATGCCGTTCCCTTTGGATTTGCCAGGGCCTTCGCTCCACAGGGCAGATACGCCTGGACACGATTGGTGGATGCCGTTTTCAGCCCCCGCCGTTCAAAAAATGCTTCAATCGTCTGCCAGATATCCGATCGAAACTCCAAGGGCCTGCCCAAAAACTTGCCCAGCGCAAACCGCGTCAGGTCATCTGCCGTCGGCCCCAATCCCCCCGTCAAAATCACCACATCGCTTATCCGGGAAACCTCTTCCAAAACAGCGGCAATGGCCTCTACATCATCCGGCACCAAAACCACCCGGCAGGTTCGAAACCCCAGCCGCAAAAGCCGCCCCTGCAGCCAGTTGGAATTCGTATCAACACGATGGCCGTTCAGCAGTTCATTCCCGACGGCAACAATCGAAGCACTTTTCATTTCCTTCCGAGCCCCCGCCCTCAGACCTCAATCAGGGCCTTGATGACCCCATCCCGATAATCGGAGACAAGCTCAAAAGCCGACGGAGTCTGCTCAAACGAAAACCGATGGGTCAGCATATAATCCACATTCACGCGGCCTTCCGCCACCCAGTCAATCGCTTTCTGGGTGCAGTGATTCTGCCGGCGGACATTCATCAGCGTCAATTCTTTCCGACGCATCCGGTCCGGAACAAAACTGACGCGCTCCTCCCGGGGGATTCCCACGAGCATCAGCCGCCCGCCGGGGGCCAGCAGGTCCACCCCCTGGTCCAGTGTCTGCTGCTGGCCGGCACATTCAAACACCGCATCCAGCCCCAGCGGCTCGTGCCGGAGAATCGCTGAGGGAATATCCTGAAAAAGCGGATTGCCGCACCAAATCGCCCCAGCCCGTTCCGCGGCCTTCAGGCGGGCCTCGATTTTATCCGTCATATATATTCGTTCCACTCCGGCCGCCTTGGCCGCCTCCAGAACCGACAGCCCAATAGGGCCGGAGCCGAGAATCGCAATGCGTGCCCCCGCCTTCAGCCCGGCCAGCTGCACGGCGTAAATCCCGATGGCCAGCGGCTCGCACAACACCGCCTGCTCGAGGGTAATTTTGTCCTCCGTTGGAAAGCAGCTGTCCTCCGGCATCACGATATACTCGCAAAGACAGCCGGAAATCTGCCCCGGGCAGCCCAAAAATTTCTGGTTTCGGCAGGTATTGATGCGTCCCTGCCGGCACTGATCGCACCGCCCGCAGGCAATCAGCGGGTCCACGGCAACCGTTTGACCCGGCCGCACACGCCGAACCTCCGGCCCGACCTGCTCCACGGTCCCGGCGCATTCGTGGCCGACCACAAACGGAAACTCCACCACCTGGCTGCCGATTCGGCCGGTTTCGTAATAGTGTACATCGCTGCCGCACACCCCCACAGCACGCACCCGAACCAGAACATCGTTCGGTCCGCGAACCGACGGGCGAGGCACTTCTGCCATCTCAATTCGCTCCATACCGGTAAGCAGTTGTGCTTTCATGGAAAGGCCTTTCGCCGGAAATGCTCTCAAAACAAAAAAAGCGGGCGATCGGAATCGAACCGACATAACCAGCTTGGAAACCGGTCATAATGTTTTCCTTTCGGTCATGTTGGCTGGCGGCATCTGCCTGCCAGCCAGCAGCACGATAAGAACAGCTCAAATCAAGAGTTATGAATTTTTCAAGCAAAGTAAATCTAGTCCATATATTTCCGAGTCCGCACATCCGATTATCAATCCTCAAGCTAATTTACAGCCATTTAGCAACACGTTCAACCAAAAAAATTAGACAGAAACTAATGTTTTGTCTGGGCTTAATCATAAAAATTATAAATTAGAGAAGATTGTAGCTGGCAAAATCAACACAATACAGATATACAATATCTGCTTATTTTAAATTTGTCAGCCTTGTGTTTAAAAAATCCTTTCAAAGCAGTTTTTGATAGGTACGCTCGGGGAAAAACAAAACAGAATACCGAGAAAGTCTTTTTTCCCCAGTCTACTTAGGCGACATTCTGGGGCCGAAATATCATAGTTCTGGGACCCCCAGACATAGTCCATAAACTCATCAGCCGCTAATAGTCTCTGTCTGTCATCAGCGAATCATCTTGAGGGGGATACGGTGTTCCATGGCCCAAACTGACCATCCCATTTTCTTGACAAATCCGTTTCTTATCTATACTCTCTCTGAAATCATCAGTGGGAAAGGGCAAAGAATGGACCTTCAAAACATTGTGGACCCATCCGATTGGCCGAAAATTCAGGAGATTCGGGAAAAGTTTGCGGCAGAGAAAAACGGCAAGCAGGACCGCAATCTCCTGTCAGACCTCCTCAGGCAGGCACTGCCTTTCGAAATGCGGTATCTGCCCAAGCTCAAACAATCTATTCAGAAAGCACTGCCAAAAGAAAAACGGGCTTTGTTTATTCTGGTGGGATTTCGACAAGAGCCTGTCCTTCTTTCTCTGGCAATCGTCCAGCCTGAAAAAGCTGTTCTGATTCATACAAAAGAAAGTCAAGAAACCGTTCAATCTATCCAGTCAAATGAGACCTTCCGGGAGCTTTTGGAAGGCAAACTATCTCTGGAAACCCTGTCTATCGACCCTCTGGACAGTGCTCAGGCCTATCGAGACCTGGTTCGAATTGTCGAAAAGAAAGAGAACAAGTCGTACAGCTGGATTTGTGATATTACCGGCGGCAAAAAAGCCATGGGCGGGGCGCTGGCCGCTTTTGGATTTTGGCGGCGCATTCCCGTGCTTTATTTGGACAGTGTGGAAATCAAAGGGGTTCCTGAGCCGTTTTCGGAGCGTCTGTATCTTTTGAAAAATCCGTATGACTGCTATGGGGACCCCGTGCTTCAGACTGCCGAAAAGGCCCTGCAACGGTTTGATTTTGCATCGGCCCTCTCCGCCCTGCAGACGCTTCTGGACACCACCAGCTTTCAGGAACAATATCACAAAACCGAGATGGCCATTCAGGTCATCCGGCTGTATCACCAATGGGACCGGTTTGCTCACAGTGAACCGAATAAAGAACAGGCAGAGGCATTTTACACCAACTTTGAGAAAACACTGCAAACGTGTCAGCGTCTGAATCATAAGTTTGTTTCTTCGGACGAAGCCGAAGGCAATTTGAATTTTCTCAAACAGCTCAGAAGCACCTATGAACCCAATAAACCGGCGCTGCTGGACTCCTATCGGTTGGTCGATCTTTTCCGCAATGCCGAGCGCCGCGGGATTCAGGAAAGTTATGATGATGCCGTCGCCCGGCTGTACCGGTGCATTGAGATGGCGGCCAGTCTTCTTTTATCCAGACTGATTCCTGATTTTGACCCCGGCTGCGCAGACTGGGATGCCCTTCGGCAAAAATTTGTCGGTTGCGATCTTGATGTCTTGTACAAGCAGAAATCCAAGGAATTTAGAGAGCGGGTTGACGGCCTACCCAGACTTAAGCGAGTCGGCCTGGCGGGTCAGATTGTTCTTGGGGCAGTCATCGCCGAGGCGGCAAAACAGTATCCGGAGCAATTCAGCGAGCAGCAAAAACAAGAGGCACAAAAAGCCCAAAAAGTGTTCAGCATTTACAAAGACTACAGTTCACAGAATGACGGTATTTTTGCCCGACGAAACCGGTCTATTCTGGCGCACGGAAGCCGGCCTGTCGAAAAACAAACCTTTGAAAGATTTTTATTAGTTGCAAAGGAAATCTGCAAACTGACTGTCGGTGATGACTGGAAGATTCTATACAGCCAATCCCAATTTCCAACCTTTCACTTGACGGAGTAACAAATACCACCCACCCCTATCGCGCCCGGAGGGATTCGAACCCCCGACCTGCGGATTAGAAATCCGCTGCTCTATCCAGCTGAGCTACAGGCGCCGGATTGGAACGGCAGTTCCCCCGCCTCAAACCCCGCAGGGGAAAACCGGCCGCCTCAGCCATTATAAACCCAGCCGGTACAGCCGGTCAACCCTCAGCGCCGTTTGCCCGCCAGATACTCATTGATGGCCGCCGCCGCTATCCGCCCCTGCCCCATCGCCAAAATCACCGTCGCCGCCCCCAGCACAATATCCCCGCCCGCGTACACCCCCTCCAGGGAGGTACGGCAGTTCTCATCCACCTCAATATTGCCCCATTTGTTGAATTTCAGCCCCGGCGTCGTCTGCTGCAGAAGCGGATTAGCCCCGTTGCCGATTGCCACAATCACCGTATCCACATCCAGCACAAACTCACTGCCGGCAATCGGCACCGGACGCCGCCGCCCCGACTCATCCGGCTCGCCCAGCTCATACCGCAGACACTCCACCCCGACCACCTGCCCCTGTTCATTGCCCAATATCCGCTTGGGATTCTGCAGCAGGCAGAACTCCACCCCCTCCTCTTTGGCGTGATGGACCTCTTCCACCCGCGCGGGCATTTCCTTTTCGCTCCGCCGATACACCAGATAGACCTTTTCCGCCCCCAGCCGCACGGCCATTCGCGCCGCATCCATCGCCACATTGCCGCCCCCGAAAACCGCCACCCGCCGGCTGCGGGCAATCGGCGTATCCGCCCCCCGGCCGAACTGATAGGCCTTCATCAGATTCGCCCGCGTCAGATATTCGTTGGCGCTGTACACCCCCACCAGCTGCTCTCCCTCAATGCCCATAAACTTCGGCAGCCCCGCCCCCACCCCGATATACACCGCATCAAAGCCGTCCTCTTTCATCAGCTGTTCAATCGTCCGCGTCCGTCCCACAATAAAATTGCAGACAATCTCCACCCCCATCTTCCGCAGCGTCTCAATCTCTTTGTGCACAATCGCCTTGGGCAGACGAAACTCCGGAATCCCGTACACCATCACCCCGCCCGGCTTGTGAAACGCCTCAAAAATCGTCACGGAATGCCCCGCCCGCCGCGTATCCGATGCCGCCACAATTCCGCCGGGACCGGAACCGATAATCGCCACCTTCTGTCCTGTGGGAGCCGCCGCTCGAGGCGTCTGGGCCTTCTCCGCCCCCCAATCCGCCGCAAACCGCTCCAGCCGGCCGATGGATACACTCTTCATTACGTCCTTGAACTTCAGCCCTACGGTGCATTTCTCCTGGCACTGCACCTCCTGCGGACACACCCGACCGCACACCGCCGGCAGAAGCGAATATTCCTTGATAATCTCCAGCGCCCCGGCATAGTTGCCCGCCGCAATCTGCGCTATAAACGCAGGAATCGGAATCCGAACCGGACAGCCCTCGACGCACGGAGCCGTCGGACACTGAAGACACCGCAGCGCCTCCAGCCGCGCCTGCTCCTCCGTATAGCCCAGCGCCACCTCATTCATATTCGACCGCCGCACAACAGAGTCCTGCTGCGGCATCTCCTGCGGCGGAATCTCAAATCTCTCTTTTGCCTTCAATTGACCGTTTCGCTGTTTTTCCAGCAGCTCCTGAAGTTTTTTAGACAGTTCGCTCACCGCAATCTCTTCAACAGTTTTAGGAAGACCTTTTTGTCTGATTCAACCCGATTTTGCACCGATGCTGCCGGTACTCTTCATACGCTCGCTGCTCCATGTCCTTGTAGGCAGCCATGCGCTTCATCATCAAATCAAAATTGACCTGATGGCCGTCAAACTCCGGCCCGTCCACACAGACAAACTGCGTCTTGCCGCCCACCTCTACCCGGCACCCGCCGCACATCCCTGTCCCGTCCACCATAATCGTATTCAGCGAAACCTGCGTGGGAATTCCGAAGGGGCGCGTCGTCTCGCAGCAGAACTTCATCATAATCGTCGGACCGATAGCAATCACAAAATCGGGCTTGGGCTCCCGCCGGCAGACCTCTCCCAGCGGTTCCGTCACCAGCGCCTTGCGCCCGTATGAACCGTCATCGGTCACCACAATCAATTCATCACTGAATCGCCTGAACTCTTCCTCCAAAATCAGCAGTTCCTTTGTTCTCGCCCCCAGGATGCTGATAACCCGGTTGCCCGCCTTCTTGAGCGCCTCGGCAATCGGCCAAAGCGGGGCAATCCCAATCCCCCCGCCCACACAAACACAAACACCGAATTTGTCAATATGCGTCGGCTTGCCCAGCGGCCCCGCCACATATCCCAGACTGTCGCCCTCCTTCAAATCCGCCATCTGAGCCGTCGCCTTTCCTACCCGCTGAAAAATCAGCCGAATCGTCCCCTTCTTCTCATCCGCTCCGGCAATCGTCAGCGGAATCCGTTCCCCGCCCTCCTCGTCCACCGAAACAATGACAAACTGTCCCGGTTTTCGGGCCCGGGCTACATACGGGGCTTCCACTTCCATTTGAAATACATTTTCAGACAACTGCTTTTTAGATAAGATTTTATACACACTCTAACCTTTTCTTATCTGCAAAATTAAAAATAATTATCACTTATAATAAGGCAGAGTTGTTCTTATAATAATGAGGCCGTTTTTTTTCAAGATTTTTTTGGCTTGAAAAAGAAAAAACTCTACAAGCCGCCCCCTATTTCAATCAGAAGACGTTCGATGGCCGCCGGGGCCGAGGTTCTGCTTGTCTTAATCTGATAATCCGCCTCCCCGAGCTGAGCGAGAATCCAGGCCAACTGCCGAACGGAAAACGGCTTGAGCTGCTCAAAAAAAGGTTTCTGGATTTTGTCCCAAACCCCAACCTTTTTGGCAGCAGCCGCTTCTGACACCCCTTTTTCCAGCAGACACTTGGCCGTAAAAAGCCGCCGAAAATGGTATGCGAACGCCCCGACAACCGAGTACTCCGCCGACTTGTCCGACTCAAACATCACCCGAAGCCGCCGCAGCGCCTCCGCCGTATCTCTCTTCATCAGCACATCAATCACATCAAAGGCGCCGAACGTGCGGTTCTGCCCGACCAGCCGCTGAACCTGCTCCGGTGTAATGGTCTTCTGCTCACCGACAAAAACCGCCAGCTTTTCCAGCTCCTGACAGATTGACCCCGGCTCATCGCCTGCCAGCTCCACGAGCAGCTGAGCCGCCGGCAGTGTCAGCGTCTTTCCAAATCGATTCCGGCAGTACTCACATGCAAACCGCGGCAGCTCCCACGGTTTAACCTCCGTTTCAATCAGCCCGCCCAGCTGAGCCAGGCGCTTGACCAACCGGGTCCGCGTATCCGCCTTGCTGACCGTTAAAATCAGAATCCCCGTCGGGCTCGGATGCTCCAGATATTCTTCAAGCCGCGCCCGATTCCGGGAAAAAAACTCGTCCGCATTCTGAATCAGCACCACCCGCCGGCTCGCCAGAAAAGGCACCGTTCGCAGCTCATCCAGCACATCAACCATCTCCGGCGGCTCTTCCCCCGTCGGCTGCCAGAGTGCCAGCTGCCTTTCCTCCTCCGTCAGGAACTGCTCCGTCAAACGGCGGGCTTCCCGGGCATTTAAGAAGGAATCGGGTCCGGCTATCAGATACAGCGGACTGACGGCAGGCACAGCAGCGGCTCGCTTGGCGTTCATGAATTCTCCTCAGGTGCCTCCTCGGATTCCTTCGTCGGGTTCTTCGGTTCCGACGATGTCGGCGGCTCTTTGTCCTCCGGCACAATCCGCGCCGCCGCCACCAGCTTATCGCCCTCTTTGAGCGTAATCATCCGAACGCCGGCCGTATTTCTGCCGATTTCTCGAATCTGCTCCAGCCCCGTGCGAATCATCATCCCGTTGGCGGTAATCAGCATCAGCTCATCCTCATCATGCACGGTCTTGAGAGCCACAACCTTGCCGTTGCGCTCCGTGGTCTTGATGTTAATCAGCCCCAGCCCGCCGCGATTCTGCGGCCGATATTCCTCAATCGGCGTCCGCTTGCCGTAGCCGTTCTCACAGACCGTCAGCAGCGAACTGTTCGGCTCGGCAATCACCAAATCCACCACCTCATCTCCCGGACGGAGCCGAATCCCCTGCACCCCGCGGCTGACCCGTCCCATCGAGCGGACCTGCGACTCCGAGAACCGAATCGCCATCCCATCCCGCGTCCCCAGAACAATCTCATCCTCCCCGCTGGTAATCGCCGCCCCGATCAAATCGTCATTCTCATCCAGCTTAATCGCAATCACGCCGCTGGAGCGAGGATTGCCATAGGCCGACAGCACGGTCTTTTTCACCAGACCGTTCCGCGTCGCCATCACCAGCTGCCGCGTATCATCAAACGTACGCACATTCAGAATCGAGGCAATCTTCTCCTGCGGGTCCAGCTGCAGCAGGTTCACCAGATTCCGCCCCTTGCTCTGACGCGACATCTCCGGAATATGATAGACCTTCAGCCAGTGGCAAATCCCCCGGTTCGTAAAAAACAGAATCGTATCGTGCGTCGAGGCCGCAAACAGATGCTCAATAAAATCCCCTTCCTTCGTGTCCGAGGCAATCACCCCTTTGCCCCCGCGGCCCTGCTTGCGGTACGCATCAATCGGCGTGCGCTTGATATACCCGCCGTGGCTGATCATCACCAGCGTCTCTTCATCCGCAATCAAATCCTCCAGTTCGGGCTCATCCGCCTCCTCCGTAAGAATCTCCGTCCGACGCGGGTCTTTGTACTTTTCCTTGATTTCGTACAAGTCCTCGCGAATCACATCCAGCTGAAGATTCCGATTGGCCAGCAGGGCTTCATAATCCGCAATCTTCTCGGCGACCTCCGCATACTCTTTGGCCAGTTTCTCAATCTCCAGCCCCGTCAGCCGCTGCAGCTGCATCGTCAGGATCGCATCCGCCTGCGGCGCCGTCAGAAACTGGTCCTGCCGGCTCCGCTCCGTCACAAACGCCTCCGGCAGGATGCGTTTGAGCGTCTCGGTTTCCGTCAGCCGCAGGGGCTTTTTCATCAGATTCTCTTTGGCCGTCGGCGCATCCGGCGAGGCTTTAATCAGCGCAATAATCTCATCAATATCGCTGACCGCCAGAATCAGCCCCTCAAGAATATGAGCCCGGCTGCGGCACTTGCGAAGCAGAAACCGCGTCCGCCGCCGAATCACCGTCAGCCGATGGCTGATAAACAGCTTCAGCATCTGCTTGATGTTCAGCGTCTCCGGCCGGTTGTTCACCAGCGCCACATTGTTCACCGCAAAGGTCGTCTGCAGCGGCGTATAGCGGTACAGCTTGTTGAGCACCACATGGCTGTCGGCATCCTTCTTCAGTTCAACCACAATCCGCATGCCCTTGCGGTCCGATTCATCCCGAAGGTCTGCAATCTCATCAATTGTGCCGTCCCGCACACACTCAGCGATTTTGGCTACCACGTTCGCCCGCACCACCTGATACGGAATCTCCGTAATCACAATCCGCGTCTTGCCCTTTGCCGTCGTCTCAATATGGGAACGGCACCGCACCTTCAGATGCCCGCGTCCGGTCACATAGGCATCCAGGATCCCCTTGCGGCCGCAGATGATGCCCCCCGTCGGAAAATCCGGCCCCGGCAGCTTTTCCAGTATATCCTTAAATCCGCAGTCCGGGTCGTCAATCATCAGCAGCAGCGCATCGCAGACCTCCCCCACATTGTGAGGCGGAATATTCGTCGCCATCCCGACCGCAATCCCGCTGGCCCCGTTCACCAGAAGATTGGGAAACTTTGACGGCAGAACCACCGGCTCCGTGCGCGTCTCATCGTAGTTCGGAACAAAATCCACGGTGTCCAGCTTCAGGTCTTCCAGCATATCCATCGCCGCCTGCGTGAGCCGCGCCTCTGTATAACGCATCGCCGCAGGCGGGTCCGCATCAATGCTGCCGAAGTTGCCCTGCGGGTCCACCAGCAATACCCGCATATTCCAGTCCTGCCCCATTCGAACCAGTGTGCCGTACGTCGCCTGGTCGCCGTGCGGATGGTAGTTGCCGCTCGTATCACCGACGATTTTAGCGCATTTTCGGTGCTTGGAGCGAGGCCCCAGATTCAAATCATTCATCGCCACCAGAATGCGCCGCTGAGAGGGTTTCAGCCCGTCCCGAACATCCGGAAGAGCCCGCGAGACAATCACACTCATCGCATAATTCAAATACGACGTCTTCAGCTCATCCAGAATCTGCTTCTCTTCAAATCGCTCCGGAAAATCCGTTTTGGTCTCGTCCATAAACGTCCTTTTCTTACACGGGTCAGTCCGCAAAAAATCCGTCTGTCAAAAGGGTCGGGCCCTTCCGCTCCGAAAGAGTTGAGTGTACCGACAAAAAGAAGGTTCGTCAATGTTTCTCGGCAAAGTTTCCGGCAAAGACCCCTTCTTTAATCCCTTTGAAATCAAAAAGTTAGAGAAGGCCTGCCCAGAAATGCTCCTCCTTCACATTGCCCCGGAAGCATCGAAGAAATCAGCCCGAAATCATCCCTTCCTTTTTATGGCCGCACTGACCAGCCCCGTAAACAGAGGATGCGGGCGCAGCGGACGGCTTGTCAATTCCGGATGGGCCTGCGTACCCACAAAGAATGGATGATTCGGAAGTTCGAGAATCTGCATAATCGGCTGGTTCGGCGCCTTGCCCGAAAAAACAAGCCCCGACTTTTCCAGCGTTTCGATATAGCGAGGGTCGACCTCATACCGATGCCGAAATCGCATTCGAACCGACGCGGCCTTTCCGAACAACTCCCACGCTTTGGTGTTCGGCTTGATTTCCACATCCCGCCCCCCCAGCCGCATATTCCCCCCCAGCCCTTCAATCTTTTTCTGCTCCGGCAGAACATCAATCACCGGGTCCGGACATTTGGGGTCCACTTCTGTGCTGTTGGCCCCTTTCAGTCCGCACACATTCCGTGCATACTCAATTACCGCCGCCTGAAACCCCAGACAAAGCCCCAGATACGGCAGTCCGTTCTCCCTCGCATACCGAACACAGGCGATTTTCCCTTCAATCCCCCGCACGCCGAAGCCCCCGGGAACAATAATTCCATCCACGTCCCGAAGATGTTCGGCGGCATTCGACTCCTTGACTGTCGTCGTTTCAATCCATTTGACATTCACCTTACATCCGAGGTGAATCCCGGCATGCTCCAGTGCATTGAGAATCGAGGCATAACTGTCCCGAACCGATGTATATTTGCCTGTAATCCCGATGGTGACGGATTTTGTCTCCCGCCCAATCTTGTCCGTAAAATCGCACCAGCGCCCCCACTCCTTCCGTTCATACCCCAAATTGATGCGATCCTCGATTTTGAGCATCCGGATCACCTCAAAATCCAGCCCGCACTCCCGCAGCATCGCCGGAATCGCATAGATGCTCGCCGAGTCATGCATGCTCACCACCCGCTCCAGCGGAACGTTGCCGAATACGCTCATCTTTTGGCGGGCCTGCTCGCGAACCGGCTTTTCTGAGCGGCACACAATAATATCCGGCTGAATCCCCATCTGCATCAGCTGCTTGACACCCAGCTGGGCCGCTTTGGATTTCTGCTCGCCCAGCGTTTTCGGCTCCAAAATATACGTCAGCGCCACAAAGCACGTACTGTGCGGTCCCTCTTCATACGCCAGCTCCCGCATCGCCTCAATATAAAAGGCATTCTCCAAATCCCCCACCGTCCCGCCGATTTCCACGAACACCACATCCGCCTTGGCCGACATCGCCAGCTGACGCAGCTTCAGCTTCACCTCGCCGGTCACATGCGGAATCATCTGAACATCCCGCCCCAGATAATCCCCGTGCCGCTCCTTATGCAGCACCGAACTGTAAATCTGTCCGCTTGTGGCGAAATTCGCGCGGCTTAGATTCTGGTCCAGCATCCGCTCATACGTGCCCAAATCCATATCGGTTTCCATCCCGTCATCCAGCACGAACACCTCACCGTGCCGATACGGATTCAGCGTCCCCGAATCAATATTCAGATACCCCTCCAGTTTGATCGGCGCCACCCGAAGCCCTTTATCCTGAAGCAGCTTGGCCAGACACGAGGAAAAAATCCCCTTGCCCAGCCCGCTCATCACCGTTCCCATCACAATCACATATTTTGTCCGCCCCTTCTGGTATCCTTCCGGCAGCGGCAGGAAAAACTCATCCTCCTGCGTCATCTGACTGATTTTCGCAAACAAATCCTGACTGCTGAACTCATTCATTCCAAACCTCAAATCTTTTATGCAATTCAGGCCGTTTCATCGGCTCAAAACCCGCTTGACAAACGCTTCATACTGAGCGGCCGTATCGATTCCGTCCCAGGCCTTTTCCACCATCGCCGTCCAAATCGTATAGCCGTTCTCAATCGCCCGCAGCTGCTCCAGTTTCTCAATCTGCTCCAGAACCCCGGGCGGCAGTTTCGTAAAGGCCATCAAAAACGACTTTCGATAGGCATAAAGCCCCAAATGCCGTTTGTACTGCTGCACCGCTCCAACCCCCCCGTTCGACCGGTCATACGGAATCACCGAGCGGGAAAAATACACCGCCCGCCCCTTCGCATCCGTCACACACTTGACAATATTCGGATCCGACACCTGCCGGGCCGTCTCAAACGGCGCCAGCAGCGTCGCCATATCCGCCTCCGGATGGTCCGCCAATAATTGAGCCGCCCGCCGCAGATACTCCGGATTGATTTCCGGCTCATCCGCCTGAAGGTTCACCACAATCTCACAGTCCAGTCCGCCGACCGCCTCGGCAATCCGGTCCGTGCCGCTCGGATGGTCCGAACGAGTCATCACACACGGCGCCCCGAACTCCCGGCACGCCTGCATCACCCGTTCATCATCCGTCGCAATCAAAACCTGCTGAGCAAATCGCGATTTCAGCGCCTGCTCATAGGTATGCTGCACCAGATATTTTCCTGTTTTTTTGGCGAGAACCTTCCCCTCCAGCCGGCTGGACCCATATCGGGCGGGAATGACAATAACCGCATTCACCAGTCTTTCTTTCCGTGCAGTGCCTTCTCTTCCGTTCCGTTAACCACTGCTCGGATACCATAGACCAAACAGTCCCCCCTGTCAAGGCCGCCCAAAACTTTTTCCGCCCTTGCAAAATTGTCCGCACCGATTACGATAACAGCTATGAATCGAATCCAAAATCCACAGGAGGCGGCCGACTTGTTCCTCTCCGCCCTGCGGCAGAGCCGATGTGCCGTCGGACTGACCGGTGCGGGAGTCTCCACCGCCTCCGGCATCCCTGATTTTCGCGGAGCCGGCGGTCTCTATTCCAAAATCTCTCCCCGCACCTTCGAAATCGATTTCTTTTTATCCAACCCGGGCGACTATTACAAAATCGCCCTCGAACACATTCACCCGCTGGCCGACAAAACCCCAAACCCCACCCACACCATGCTCGCACGCCTCGAACAGGAAAATCTTCTCAAAGCCCTGATTACGCAGAATATAGACGGTCTCCATTCCAAAGCCGGCTCCAAAAACGTCATCGAATTTCACGGCAATGTCGTCGACTTTTATTGTCTGGAATGCGAAAGCCCTTCCTCACGCTCCCAGGTGGACAGCCAAATCCGCTCCGCGGGCGTCCCCAAATGCCCCCGCTGCGGCGGTCTCATCCGCCCGGGCATTGTCTTTTTCGGCGACCTGATCCCCTTCGACGCCCTCCAAAAAGCCCGCGAATACAGCCGGCAGGCGGATGTTTTCGTGGTGCTCGGCTCGTCGCTGGAGGTCAACCCCGCCGCCTCTTTAGCCCTCGACGCCCAGCGGGCCGGTGCAAAACTGGTCATCATCAACCGCGGCCCCACCCGCCTGGACCCTATCGCCGATGAACGCTATGAACTGGACCTGACTGAATTTTCCAACACCGTCCTCTCTCTGCTGGAAACAAAAGAAAAAGACCGCCTTATCAAAGACGGTCTTTGATATCTCAATCCCTGAGGAGGAAACGGATTATTGAAGAAATAACTTAACTTCTTTTGCGCAGTGCAATCAGACTGCCCAGTCCCAGCAGAGCCATCGTCGCCGGCTCCGGAATCACGGTCTCGTCTGCGAAAAGCCACATCGTTGTTACCAGCGTATTGTAATCCTGCATCAAATAACTGTTAAATGATGGATTTCCGGTCACCTGGGATTTCAGGCGGGCAACGCCGTTATCATCATCCCAAACAAAATCCGGATTCAGCACATCAAATACGCTCCCGGCTACCTGGACAACTCCCGACCCGAACAAAATCCCATTTCCGTAAGAAGTGAAAGGCGGGAAGGGCAACGTTTCAACTTGCTCTTCTTCAATAAACATTTCTCCAACTTTATTTGTGCCCCAAATCACAGGAGTTCCCAGAATAGATACAGACCAATTCACCATAGCAAAAGATGCCTTAGCTACATCACCGGACGATTGGTCTGTCATAACCGTAAAGGTCCCTTGAATGTCAATTCCCTGGTTGAACACTGCAATCGGATCGCCGCTGCCGTTATTGCTCGAATACAGAGACACGCTGGCTCCCCCGCTCCAGGTCAGCGTTTGCGTCTGATGATTATAAACCGCCGTTAGTCCATCGCCCTGTAAGCCGTCAATCGCAATGGTCCCCACATTCAAACCTGCAAAAACAGGCACCGCACACAACAGCAAAACTCCAACACTTATCCTTTTCATCTTTTCCTCCTCACGAATTCCTTATTCCTTCTCGTCATTAAAGTACAAAACACGGTTTCCTATTTTTTTCTGAACAACAGTCCGCCTGCTGCAAACAGCAAGAGCGTCGCCGGTTCAGGAATTGCATCTGGCAGCAGCTCCAGCGAAGGCGTACCGCTGTAAAGATTCTGATTAAAACGGGAGATATTCGCCGGAGAACAGGAATCCAAATCCCAAATCGCCCTAAAATCGAGCATTCGAAGCAGTGAACCGTTATACAACTCTCCGCCGGTTATCGCATAATGCGTATCGCCAAAGAGATGATCGGTATATGAGCCCGATTCTTTAACCTGCCAATATCCATCTGAATCATTCATCAGCGCAGTTAACAGAACTACACCGCCTGGATTCGTCGTCGGATTGAAAAGTTCTTCAGACGTGAGATTGTCAACAAGGGTTGAAGCAATGATTGTCATCGTGGCAGAAGAATTGGTAAACCAAGCCTCCGCCACATTCCCTGAAGAGTTCTTCCAGAAGAGATTACTCGGCGTAATCATAATTTTGCCGACAAAAGAATAATCCCATCCGCCTCCTGCAATGTGAAGACTTCCAATATCGACCGGTACTTCGCTGCTGCCGGTAGGTGTTGTTAAGACAAATTGTTGTGCTGCATTATCGAAAAAATAACACTCACCGAGATCTAAATCAACGGAATCTACATATTTCAAACTCGCAAAAGCTATCGGTGTGATGCAAAACAACAGACCCCCAACAATTAAACCTGCTTTCCTCATTTCCATCTTTCCATCCTCCATATATACCCTCGCTTTAGCGAAGACTTTTTCTTTCACTCCATTACGAAATTCTCCACAAATACAAAAAAATGTCAAGAAAAAAAACGAATTAAAAAAATTTTTTATTCTGGATATTACTCGTATATTGTACCGTATAAGTGAAGAAATAACTTAACTTCTTTTGCGCAGTGCAATCAGACTGCCCAGTCCCAGCAGAGCCATCGTCGCCGGCTCCGGAATCACGGTCTCGTCTGCGAAAAGCCACATCGTTGTTACCAGCGTATTGTAATCCTGCATCAAATAACTGTTAAATGATGGATTTCCGGTCACCTGGGATTTCAGGCGGGCAACGCCGTTATCATCATCCCAAACAAAATCCGGATTCAGCACATCAAATACGCTCCCGGCTACCTGGACAACTCCCGACCCGAACAAAATCCCATTTCCGTAAGAAGTGAAAGGCGGGAAGGGCAACGTTTCAACTTGCTCTTCTTCAATAAACATTTCTCCAACTTTATTTGTGCCCCAAATCACAGGAGTTCCCAGAATAGATACAGACCAATTCACCATAGCAAAAGATGCCTTAGCTACATCACCGGACGATTGGTCTGTCATAACCGTAAAGGTCCCTTGAATGTCAATTCCCTGGTTGAACACTGCAATCGGATCGCCGCTGCCGTTATTGCTCGAATACAGAGACACGCTGGCTCCCCCGCTCCAGGTCAGCGTTTGCGTCTGATGATTATAAACCGCCGTTAGTCCATCGCCCTGTAAGCCGTCAATCGCAATGGTCCCCACATTCAAACCTGCAAAAACAGGCACCGCACACAACAGCAAAACTCCAACACTTATCCTTTTCATCTTTTCCTCCTCACGAATTCCTTATTCCTTCTCGTCATTAAAGTACAAAACACGGTTTCCTATTTTTTTCTGAACAACAGTCCGCCTGCTGCAAACAGCAAGAGCGTCGCCGGTTCAGGAATTGCATCTGGCAGCAGCTCCAGCGAAGGCGTACCGCTGTAAAGATTCTGATTAAAACGGGAGATATTCGCCGGAGAACAGGAATCCAAATCCCAAATCGCCCTAAAATCGAGCATTCGAAGCAGTGAACCGTTATACAACTCTCCGCCGGTTATCGCATAATGCGTATCGCCAAAGAGATGATCGGTATATGAGCCCGATTCTTTAACCTGCCAATATCCATCTGAATCATTCATCAGCGCAGTTAACAGAACTACACCGCCTGGATTCGTCGTCGGATTGAAAAGTTCTTCAGACGTGAGATTGTCAACAAGGGTTGAAGCAATGATTGTCATCGTGGCAGAAGAATTGGTAAACCAAGCCTCCGCCACATTCCCTGAAGAGTTCTTCCAGAAGAGATTACTCGGCGTAATCATAATTTTGCCGACAAAAGAATAATCCCATCCGCCTCCTGCAATGTGAAGACTTCCAATATCGACCGGTACTTCGCTGCTGCCGGTAGGTGTTGTTAAGACAAATTGTTGTGCTGCATTATCGAAAAAATAACACTCACCGAGATCTAAATCAACGGAATCTACATATTTCAAACTCGCAAAAGCTATCGGTGTGATGCAAAACAACAGACCCCCAACAATTAAACCTGCTTTCCTCATTTCCATCTTTCCATCCTCCATATATACCCTCGCTTTAGCGAAGACTTTTTCTTTCACTCCATTACGAAATTCTCCACAAATACAAAAAAATGTCAAGAAAAAAAACGAATTAAAAAAATTTTTTATTCTGGATATTACTCGTATATTGTACCGTATAAGTATCGAATTATGTAAACATCCACAGAGTTAACAATCCCATTTTGGTCTACATCCGCAAAGTCATAATATTTCTCAAACCACTCCTTCTCATTCGTATTCAAAATCCCGCCATAAAAATAGCGAACGATATAAAGATCAACACTGTTAACTACCCTATCCAAGTTCGCATCGGCAAACAAACAACTCCACGCTTTCGGCTGGCCGGGGCCATAGGCAATCCGCATTAACGGGTCGCCAATTACCACTTCCGACCAGCTTAAATAGGGTACCGCCGACCAGGCGGCTTCCGCAAAGGTCAAATCCGCCCGTCCATCCCCATCCCGGTCCGCCAGCAAATTGCTGTACAAAAATTGATTATCAACCGCTGCATCCGCCTGCGGTTCAAAGCTGTGCCCAATCGCCCCCGTCCCACCCGCCTTAATAAAATCAACAATCTTCGCCTGAGTCGTCGAAACATTTGAAAACAGCGTCACCGCATTGAAGCTCTCCAACGAAGTAAACACCGCCCCGTTCAAAAAGGAAAAAAGCACCCCCCCGTCTGCCCCGCCGTTCAGCAAATACGTCTTCGTGCGCCCTTCATCCCCATTCATCCCAAAACAGCTGAACCCAATCACCCCCTGCGGCTCGGTCCTGTCCGGAAAATACGCATACAAGGTTTCAAAGACCGCTGCCGATGTGCAGGTTCGCTCCCGGTAGTCCAATATCACCGGCAAATCCTTCATATCCGGTGAAGAACCAAAATATAATGCCCCCTGTGCAAAATATCCCACAGACAAGCTGTTAAATGCTTCCACATAATCATTTTTCACACAATTGCCGTAGGCATCCGGAGGCCACGGGGCTCCCTGATATTCCCAGAAATTTACGCTGCTGTCGTGCAGATTGAACACCCGATTGTAATCAATATCTCCGGAAGGAGCTTTGGGAGCATCATCGAGGATTACAACCGCCTGTTTCGGATTGACCCCACATTGCGGAGAACCGGCCCGCTTGGCCCGCTCCAGCATCGCACGCACAGCAAAAATCGCACTTTGCCCCTGATTCTTCGGTCCATCCAGCCGGCAGACCAAATACATCCTCCCCGGTCCAAACCGCCGATGGACGGTTCCGTACCCATATGCCGTCCCCTCCATATACGGAGAATCCACTCCCGGTTTGCGTGAAATGGCAAAGGACCAAATCAAATCCTCCGCATACGGCATCTGCCGTTCAAACAAATCAAACCGGCTTCGACACCCCTGATACGGATTGACAATCCGATTCTCGATCGGACAGGGATTGCCGCCGGATTCCAAATACCAAAGACAGGTCAATTCCGACTCCACCGATGCCGCATTCACCTGACATTCCGCATTCATCACAATCGACCAGTTAGAACCGCCCGGGTAAACCACATCGGCGAAATTTGGTTTGGTGTCCTCAATGCGGTACGGCAATCCCGCCGTCGTGATGATCACTTTAATTTGTTTTTCGATTCCATTGGCCAACAGATAGGACCGAAGCGGTCCGGCAATCAGATTGTTGTACTGCTCCCGCGTAAGAATCTCATCCGCCGCCGTCGAATTCGGCCCGCTGCAGTCTGCCAGTCCCTGCAGTTCCAGCACCTGCCAATCCTGAATGGATGGATAATACCATCGGTACATCTTTGCAATATACCGACTCGTGTTGCTTTGAGAGTTGACCAAAATCAGAACATCAGAAGGACCTAAATCGGCACAAACAACAGCGGAACAAAAAACGAAAAGAAACAAAAAGAGTAAACAGAATGCATGCCCCCCCTTTTTTCTTCCTCCTCGTTTCGCCATCGGATATCCTTACCTAAACGGGGTTTTCCTCTCTCCCTGAACGGAAACAATCCGTCAGACCTTCCCTGCCCCATTTGACGAAACCCAGGTTTCCGTTCAGTTTATTTCATACGGCGGGCTTTCAAAACCATCAGCCCCATTGAACCGAGCAGTACCAAACTTGCCGGTTCCGGAACGATCGTGAAAACCCGCTGCGACTCCGCCTCGTTAAAAACGCCGCCCAGCATATTTCCCCACGTAGCCGGATTCAGGGGATTATAATCCCGGAGAATTCCGCCGAATCCCCCTCCACCGTCACCGAGCGTATAGACCACTTGACCCGCCCCAAGGGCCTCGACAGTAAACTCTGCAATTTTTTGATAGCCGCCCACTCCCAGCGAGGAATCAATTCCTGCATTAACAGACGTCATCGACAAATCACGAATTGCCCCCGACGGAGAATTGATACCGGCTGTCAGAACATCCGCAGCAAACGGCTTGATTACGTTCAGACTGCCCGGAACCACTTTCAGCATCCCCGTACCGGAAACAAATGCACTCAGCTGCCAGCTGTTCAAACCGTTCATTCCGGCGGCCTCTTCCGCATAAGCAAACAGCGAAACTTTCGTAGTCTGTCCCACAGTAAGCGTTGTTTTATCCGCGGTCATTTTGAAAGAAAGGGCACCAAATGAAGAGGATGTGAAAATGAAGGCAAACAAGAGGCCTGCTCGCAGAAAGAGTTTTTTCATCACCCAGCTCTCCTCAACAAGAAAGTTTTCTCTTCTCTTTCCAGTTGATCTTGTCTATTTCGCTTCAGCAGATAGACATCCTCATCCATCTCTAATTTACTTTTTTTGTGAAAAAAAGCAAGTAAAAAAACGTGAAATTGTCAAAACAAAAAATATCGCACATTTAAGATACATATAATCTTTTGATTTTTCGTATATCTTTTCTGTTCTTTTCCTCTTTTTCGGCGATATAATGTGAATTAACCAATTAAACAGTAGTATAAAGATATAATGGATGTATTATGAACAAAAAAGACAATCTCTATTCCCCTGACGCGAAAGTTTATCCTGCCGGTGAAGGCAGTTTCCTCAGCATCAACGACATGCTTGCTTATTTCGAAAAAATGGGCGCAATGCGGGTCTCCGACCTCCACATCAAAGTCGGCACCCAACCCTGCTATCGTATTGACGGCGATCTGGTCCGTCTCAAAGGCGGGATTGTCACCCAGGAAATTGTCGAACAGCTGGCCTTTCCCCTCCTGGGACCCAAAAATATTGAAGCCCTTCAGCGCGATACAGCCGTGGACTGCTCCTATCGTTACGGTACCCTTCAGTTTCGCCTGAACGCCTTCATGGACAATGACGGCCTGGCTATCGCTATTCGCGCCCTCGGAACCGAAATTCCCAAACCCGAACACATCGGTTTCCCCAACAATGTCTGGAAAGACATTGTCCGAAAGACGCAGGGGCTGGTTCTCTTTACCGGCATTACCGGTGCCGGCAAAAGCACCACGATCGCCTCCCTCATCGAACGAATCAACGAGGACCGTGCCTGCCGCATTATCACACTCGAAGACCCCATTGAATATGTCTTCAGTCAGAAAAACTCGATGATTTCCCAGCGGGAGGTCGGCCGAGATGTGGACACATTCGCTCACGGCCTCCGCTCGATGATGCGGGAAGACCCGGATATCATCTTCGTCGGTGAAATGCGCGATGCTGAAACCGTCGCCCTTACCCTCACTGCTGCCGAAACCGGCCACCTGGTTTTTTCCACTCTCCACACCCGAGATGTCGTCGGGACCGTCACCCGCATCCTCGACTTTTTCCCGGAAGGCCGCCAGGAGGAAGTCCGCAACCAGCTGTCCCTCGGACTGCGCTATATTATCAGTCAGAAACTCATTCCTCGCAAAGACGGCAAGGGCCGCGTGGCCGTGATGGAGATTCTCAACAACAATTACGCCGTCGCCAATCTCATCCGAAAAAACAAAATTGAACAGATTTATTCCCAGATGCAGGTCAAAACCAAAGACACCACCGAAGAAAAGATGATCACGTTTGAAAGCCACCTGGCCATCCTCGTCAAACAGGGAGTCATCACCCTTGCCGAAGCCCAGAAATGGGCCAACGACCTTAAAAGCTTCCACGATGCCATGAAAAGTGAAGCCACTATGACGGATTAACCGTGGTGCTCCCTTTGAAATTTTTTTCTTGCCACAAACGGACATCGAATTCGTCTCTACGCAGTCAGACTGAGACCGTCCAAGAAAGAAATATCTCCACCAAACAGGAATGTACACTGATGACCTTCAGATATGCTGAAAAAGAATTTCACCAAAGATTAGAAGCTCTTAATCAACGCTGCCAATTCTTTGAACCGCTCATGACGGGCATCCCGCAGCAGCTCAAACAGCACCATCTCGGTCGAATTGATAACCGCCCCCGCCGCCGACATCCGCCCAAGCCCGATGGCTTTGTTTTCCTCAGTCCTCGAAGAAACCGCATCCGCAATCACATGGACATTCAGCCCTTGATTGAGCAGTTCAACGGCTGTCTGGAATACACACACATGGGCTTCGATCCCGCACAAAAGAACCGCCGAGGGTTTTACCTCCTCCAGCTTCCGGAAAAAACCTTCTGCACTGCAGCAGCTGAACGAAATCTTCTCAAACGGCTTCTCGCCCTCCAGCAGTTCACGCAGTTCACGCACCGTTGGCCCCAGTGCACGCGGCGCCTGCTCACACCACAAAACAGGGATATTCAGCGCTTTCGCCGCCCGTAAAAGAACTCCGCAGCGGGCAATCATCTTCTCCTTATCGCTCATCACAGCCGCCAGTTTCTCCTGGACATCAACCAGGACAAGGCAGCACGCCGAAGGAGTCAAAAGAACGGATGCCGTGTTTCCCATTTGCCTATTTCTTTTCCGTCAGATTTCTTACTTCGATGACAAGAACAACAACCGGCCCTCCCGATACCGAAGACTCTTCCGCCGTCTGTTCTTTTTCCCAGGCCAGTCTCGGCTCAACCGGCAAAAGAGTCTTTTCCCCTCCTCCGGTTTCTTCCGCCGGCACACGAATCGCCGCATCCGAAAGCCCGCGCCGATTCACCCGTTCCAGGTGCGACGCGGCCGTCAGCAGACGAGAGGGACTCGTTTGACGAATCAGTTCCTCCATCTGGTCCGGCCGAATCCCTTCCACCACAACAGACCTCGAAGCCGAAGAGTCTCCGCCGGCCAACACAAACTGCTGCTTCGAACACAGCCCCCAGACCGATTCGAGGGTTTTCATAAAAGACAGCATCTGCCCCTGAGGACACTGAATACGATAAACCGCATGGTCCTCAAAACGTTCCGACGAAGCCGAGGGAAGAAGTTTATGCGACACAACAGCCTTTTTAATCGAATCATTTACAGCGATCGGCTGGTCGGTCAAAAATTTCAAATTGCCCAGCACCAGAACAGTATCTTCCTTTGGAGCAGACGGTGTCTTGTCCGGAAGGAATTCCGCCGTCTGTTCCTGTACAGGAACGGCAGCAGGTCCAACCGCCGGTTCAGGGGGCTGAACAATCTGGAGCACCAGCAAGCCCAATATCGCCAAAGGCAGCAGCGCCATCGCCGCGGCGGCAGCGGTCCACCGGAGGACCAAATGAAGACGCCCGATTCGACTGCTCGGTACAGCCGTTTCCGAACTTAGAATCAGCCGACGTTCCAATCGAGCAAGCACTTCATCCTTCAGTCCGTCCGGCGCCTTTTCAATCGGCAGCGCTCCCAGCAGTTCTTTCTGCCGGAACAAAGCATGCAGCTCCTTGCGAATCACCGGATTGTGCTGCGCCAGACGCTTCAGCTCCGTCCGCTGGCGTTCATTCAGTTCGCCGTCCAGAAAGCCGTGTATCAGAGAATCAATTTGTTCCCGCTCTTGTTCGTTCATGCCAGCACCGCCTCCAGCATATCTCTCAGCCCTGCACGCGCCCGGCTGATTCGGCTTTTGACGGTCCCCAGTTCAATATCCAAAATCTCCGCAATTTCCTGATAACTCAAACCCTCAATGTCTCGCAAAACAAGCACAACCCGCTGTTCTTCATCCAAACGCCCCAGTGCCCTCAGCACAATCTCGCGGGCCTCCTTATCCTGGGCCAGCCCTACAGGGTCCGCCTTCTCCCGACAGAGCAGATACCCTGATAATCGAGCCGTGGCTCTTTCTGACTCGTCTCCTCCCGAGCCGTCAATCGACTGCATAACAAGCCGCCCCCTCCGTTTGCAGAAATTCAATGTTAAATTCACTCCGATTCGAAAGAGCCAGGTATAAAAACTGCTTTTCCCTCGAAAATCTGTTATCTTCTCCAATACTTTGACAAACGTCTCTTGGGTAAGTTCCGCAGCATCTTCAGGGTTTGAGCAAATTTTCAGGATTGTATTATATAACCTGTCCTGATACCGGACAATTAAAAGCCCCGCGGCCTCCAAATCCCCTCGCTGGGACCGTTTGATAAGAACCTCTTCTTCAAGAGTCTGGTTTTGGTACTCTGGGTTGTCCTTCACATCCATCCTGCCGAAGTCTGCATACTCTTATGCAACCGGAAAAGACTGAAATAGTGGCAAAAACGACCGATAAAATCAATTGTTTTTCCTGATTTCATTCAGTCCATCGTCAAAACGTAAACCGTTTCCAATCTGACACCCGCCGAGGTCCAACAGGTCGCCGCCGCCAAAAGCGGCTCTTCCTTCGGAATGGAATCGTCCAGTTCCAGCAAAAACTCATAAGACCGCAAATAATCCCTCCAATAAAGATTATTGATATTCGCCTCCGTCAACACAAAATCCGGCCACCTTTTCAGATGCGTCCCCTTCGGGTTGGAACTGTACGGCGCATAGCGATACAGCTCCAGTCGAAGCGTAAAAGGAATTTTCAGTTTCGAATCAAACTGGTCCCGCAATTCAATAAAAACGCGAAGGGTCTTAGGGGCCTTTGTATCCTTGTCCCTGAGTATCTGCGTCAATCCCCCAAACCGAACAGATGCAGGCGGAAAACCCATGCCCCCCTGAATCATATCAAAAGCCGGAGGAGGTGATTCACAGCCGCACAACACCAACACAAGCAAAAAACACACCGCAAAAAGTTCCGGAATGAACTGCCGCAGCGGATTGCGATTACTCATCAATATCTTCACGAAGAAGATGTCCAAGACGGACTCTCTTGGTTTGGAGATATTTCCGGTTGTGTTCACCCGGCTTGGCCTGCAGGGGGATTTGCTCCACGATATGGATTCCATAAACCTCCAGCCGGCTGATTTTTTTGGGATTGTTCGTTAGAATCCGAACATTCCGAAGTCCCAAATCCCGGCAGATTTGGGCCCCAATCCCATAATCCCGCTTATCCGGCACGAAGCCCAGCTTGAGATTGGCTTCTACCGTATCATACCCCTGTTCCTGAAGTTTATACGCATGAAGTTTGTTGGCCAGACCGATTCCTCGTCCTTCCTGCCGCAGATAAATCAGAGCCCCCTTCCCCTCCGCCTGAATCCGCTTCATCGCCTCAACCAGCTGATAGCCGCACTCACAGCGCTGCGAATGAAACAAATCCCCCGTCATACACTCCGAATGCACCCGAATCAGAACCGGCTCCGGATGCTCAATGACCTTCCCCTGTTCATCCAAATCTCCCACCCCTCCCTTGCACAGGGCCAGATGCGGCTCTGTTGAACCGGGACTTTCATACCCAATCAGAGTAAATTCTCCATAATCCGTCGGCAGACGAACCTGCTGAATCCGGCGGACCTGCTTTTCCCGCTGAAGGCGGTACTCAATCACTTTGGCTACCGTTGTCATCTTCAGGGAATGCTTCCTGCAGTATTCAACCAAATCAGGCACACGGGCCATCGTCCCATCGTCATTTAAAATCTCACAGATAACCCCCGCCGGCCTTAGACCTGCCAAACGCATCAGGTCCACCGCCCCTTCCGTCTGTCCGGCCCGCACAAGCACGCCTCCTTTTCGGGCCCGAAGCGGAAAAACATGCCCCGGACGCGCCAAATCAGCCGCCTTGGCGTTGGGGGATACGGCAACCTGGATGGTCCGGGCGCGGTCCGCCGCACTGATGCCCGTTGTGATGCCCTCCCTCGCATCAATACTGACGGTAAACGCCGTCCCAAGCCGAGCCGTATTTTCCGTACACTGGGGATGAAGCCCCAGCCGATCACAGTACTCTTCATCCATCGGCAGACAAATCAGTCCCCGTCCGTGTGTGGCCATAAAATTGATTATTTCCGGAGTGACCAGCTCCGCAGCGCAGACCAAATCCCCTTCATTCTCCCGGTCCTCATCGTCCACCAGGACAATCATTCGTCCCTGCCGGAGCTCATCCAGAATTTCCGGTATTTCACTGAAAATCGCCATTCAGACCTCGTCATCCAATCAAAAAAGATAGAAGAAGTATAGCCCCTTCTTCGAAAAATGTAAAGGGTTGTTCAGATACGTAAGCGTTTTTAAAAAAAAGACTTAAAGCACAGCCCCGCCGTCTACTGTTAAAACCTCACCCGTGATGGAGTCGGTCTTGAGAAGAAACAAAACCGCTTCCATCAAATCCCCCATCGGAACAAACCGCCCTGTGGGAATTTTTTTCCTCCGCTCAGCCGCTTCTTTGCGATTGCGGATTGTCCCCTCAACAATCCCCGGCGCAACAGCATTGACCGTAATGCCGGGAGCCAGCTCTTTGGCCAGGGACCGGGCTGCAGCAGTCAAACCGGCCTTGGCTGCACAGTAAGCAGAATAGTCCCGCCATGGCCGGAGGGCCCCAATATCTGCAAAAAAAAGAACCTTGGCAAAAGGCCTTTTTCGCCCGGAGGAAAAATGAGACTTTACAAACAGACGGGTCAAGAACAGAGGAACCGTCAGATTCAGACGAATCAGGTCTTCTATCTGCTGTTCCGTACAGGTTTTCAGCGGAGTTTTCTCAAACAGACCCGCCGAATGAATCAAAATATCGATTGGACCGTGTTTCTGAGCGTCCTGAAACAGCCGGCGGATTTGCTCTGCATCCTGAAAGTCCGATTGAAATGCAAAGGCCCGTCCCCCGCGGCGGCGGATGCCTTGAACAAGCTTGTGTGCCAACCGGTCTTGACGATGATACTGGCAGAGGCACTGGACCCCCTCCTGGGCCAGCGTTTCCGCCAGAAACCGCCCGATTTTTCCGGTCGAACCGGTAATAAGCGCCGTTTTTCCTCGCAAATCCATTTTTTACATAGTAGTTTATCCGGATTCACACATCAAGAAATTTGAAGGGAACATTCTGAATAGGGTTTTCGGATACAGACTTGATGAACAGCCGGATTGCAGTATAATAGCCACGCTAAAAGGTTCTGAAAAATGGCTTTATTAAACGTAAATATCGACCACGTAGCAACAATTCGTCAGGCCCGAAAGGCTGATGAACCGGACCCCGTTTGGGCAGCCGTCGAGTGCGAACTGGCCGGAGCCAACGGCATTACGGTCCACCTCCGCCAGGACCGCAGACACATCAATGACCGAGATGTACGTCTTTTGAAGGAAACCGTCGCCTGCAAGTTTAATCTGGAGATGTCTCTGGCGGAGCCGATTGTCCGGATTGCCGAGCAGGTCGTCCCGGACCAGGTCACCCTCGTGCCGGAAAATCGGGCCGAATTGACGACGGAAGGCGGGCTTGACTGCATACGGTGCCAAAAACAGATTCAAAAAATCGTCAGACGAATGCATAAAAAAGGCATCCTTGTCAGCGCCTTTATCCTGCCGGAAGAAAACCAGATTACGGCGGCCGCCGAAGCCGGCTGTGACGCCGTCGAACTGCATACAGGTCCTTACGCCAACGCCAAAACTGATGAGGCAATCGAGAAAGCCCTCAATCAGCTGCGGGACGGACGGGATATTGCGTTTGCCGCCGGACTGGTTGTACACGCCGGACACGGGTTAACCTACCGCAACATTCGGCCTATTGCCCGAATCGAAGGCCTTTGTGAACTGAATATCGGCCACAGCATTATTGCTCGGGCTGTGCTGGTCGGCCTGCGGCAGGCAGCGGAAGAAATGATTCGATTACTCCAGAACAAGTAAGGAAACAACAATGTTCAGCGGGAGCATGGTAGCGCTTATTACCCCCTTTCAGGACGGGCAGGTCGATTTTGAAACCCTCGAAGAACTGGTGGAGTTTCACCTCGAAAACGGCACGGACGGCATTGTGCCGGTCGGGACGACCGGGGAATCGCCGACGTTAAGCTACGATGAACATAAAAAAGTAATTGAATGGGTCGTAAAGACCGCGGCCGGCCAAGTTCCGGTGATTGCCGGAACGGGCTCCAACAGCACTGCAGAGGCCATTGAACTGACTGCATTTGCACGGAAAGTCGGGGCCGATGCCTCTCTGCAGGTATGCCCTTATTACAACAAGCCCACCCAAGAGGGTTTTTACCAACACTTCAAAGCTATTGCAGAAGAAGTGGATATTCCGATTATCCTCTACAACATTCCAGGCCGATGCGGCGGTACCGGGCTGACGCCTCAAACTGTTGCCCGCCTTTCAGAAATTGAAAACATCGTCGCCATTAAAGAAGCCACCGGCTCTCTGGATATGACCAGCGAAATTCTTTCGCTGTGCAATATCACCGTCCTGTCCGGAGATGACTCTCTGACTCTTCCCATCTGCTCGGTCGGCGGCAAGGGCGTTATCAGTGTGATAGCCAATATTGTTCCGGCCGATGTAAAAGCCATGACCGATTTAATCCTCGAAGGCGACTTCGTTTCCGCCCGCAAATGGCATCGGAAACTCTTCCCGCTGGCCAAGGCCATGCTCGGTCTGGCTTCCAATCCGATTCCCATTAAGGCGGCGATGGCTATGCTGAACCTGGCTTCAGAAGAGCTGCGCCTCCCGCTGACTCCTCTGAATGATGCCCAGAAAACACAGCTGAGAGAAATCCTCGTCCAATACGGTATCCTCTCCTGACCCCTCTGTGTTTAATGGTGTGAAATAACCCCGTCGCATCACTTCGGGGAAAAGAAGGCCTGTGTTTTCTTTTTTTCTCAAAAAAAAGCAAAAGCTCGTTCTCTCTTTGTCTGCCCTGCGTCCATTTTGGCCGCCCCCAGCCAAAATGGACACTTGTCTTTATCAGTCTTTCTAAAAACAGATTACATCGAGGCTTCGAATTGAAAAACGGCTATTCCGGTCAATCCGCCCCCGACAGGCGTTCATTCATTATCCGGATACATCCGCTGCGCATCTCCTTATTTTGCAAGATGTTAAAAAATTTCCAAAGAGAATCCGTCCTTGTGGCACAGCCCTTGTATTATAGAAAATCAGTTAACGTTCTTGAAGACGGAAAAGTAAAGATCCCAAAAATGTATATTGTCGCCAAAACAAATGTTTTAGCAATCGGAGTGCACAAGCGGATCGAATCTCTGAAAGAATTGCCGATTCGGCTGATTTGTCTGAATCGGGGAAATGATGCAGTTCGCTCTTTGAAAAATGAAACGGTTCACAGCGTGATCAGTCATTGGCACCTGAAGGATATGCCGGACGGGGCCTTTCTGAAAGGGCTCAAAAGCATCCGTCCTGACATACCCACGATTGCCGTGATTGAATCCAACAATCCTCAGCAGGAGATTCAGGCCCGTTCGCTGGGCGTCTCTGCTGTGGTCACAGAGGATTGTTCGGAAGAGCATTTCCGGCAGATTGTCTGCGGCGTGCTCGGATTGCGTGATGCCGCGGTGCTCGAAGACCTCTACGCTGTGAAAGAATTGTAGGAGAAAGATCTATCCCTGCCTAAGCGCGGGGAAGGAAGGTACGGAGCAAAAAGCGTCCGGGTTTGCGGACGAAGAGAATATCTTTCCTCCTCCTCCAAATGTCGGGCTTGCATGCCAACGAACGGTGGTCAAAGCCCGACAAAAAAACAGCCGCGGGGCCTGGGGTCTCGCGAAACAATATCTTTCCTCCTCCTCCAAATGTCGGGCTTGTATGCCAACGAACGGTGGTTTAAGCCCGACACGAAATCAGCCGCGGAGCAGAGAGCTCCGCGAAACGATATCTTTTCCTCCTCCTCCAGTTGGGTTCGACAGCCGCCAACCCTGACGACTGCGAACCCGACATTATCAACCAGGCGGACAGAGGTCTGCTTAAAAATAAACAGTGCCGGTTTCCGGCGATGTGAAGTGTGTGTCCAGAACGGACGGGCGGAGACAAAAGCAACTTTTTCTCCGCCAATCGGGCCTCAGACAGTCATCGCTGTCTGAGGCCCGATTTTTTCTGTCTTGATATTTTCCTCCTTTTCTGGTAGTCTCTGTCCCGAACAAAATGAGTGAAACATCATACAAGGAAAATACATATGAAAATTCCGGCCGCCCATAAAAAGTTCGGATGGTTTCTGCTGCCTGCTCTCTTTTTCGGTCTGAACGGCTGTGTAGAACGTCGTCTGACGATTTTGTCGGACCCGCCGGAGGCCCTCGTTTGGCTCAATGATGAAGAAATCGGCCGCACTCCGGTTACCGTCGGCTTCAACTGGTACGGAGACTATAAAATCCGTATCGAAAAAGAAGGATACAAAATCGTCAGCACTCACAAAGAAATAAAACGCCCCCTCGAGGACTATTTCCCTCTGGATTTTTTCGCGGAAGTACTCTGGCCCGGTACCATCCGCCGAAACATCGCCTGGACGTTTCCTCTTCAGCCGGCTGTTAATCCAACACCGGAACAGCTTCTTCAGCAGTCTGATGCCTTTCGGCAAAAAGCCCGTGAGGAACTTCAATCAAACCAATAAAAGGAACGCAAAGGACGACTCAGAAGCTAAAAGGAGATTCGATAGCCCTGTCCATGAATGGTCTTGATGAGGTTTCTGGCCGTCCCAAGCTTTTTCCGGAGGGCGGCGATGTGAACATCAACAATCCGTTCATTTTCACCTGATTGAGACGGCCCGGCGGCCTTCAAAAGCTCCGCTCGGCTGCGGACAGCCCCTTCTGACCGAATGAGTTCCGTCAGGATATTAAATTCCGCCGGAGTCAGATCCACCGGTTTGCCTTCCACAAAGACCTGCCGACCGGCAGGAAAAATCCGGACAGAACCGGCTGTCAGAATTTCCTGAACACCGGAAGGAGCCGGTTTCGCCCGTCTCAGAACGGCTTCCATTCGAGCCAGAAGCACCTGCATACTGAACGGCTTGGTGATGTAGTCGTCCGCTCCGACGCTCAAACCGACGATAATATCCGTCTCCGTATCTTTAGCAGTCAGCAGAATAACCGGAATTGCTGCGGTTTTTTCACTGTTCTTCAGCCGCGCCGTCAGCTGAATTCCGGATATATCGCCCAGCAGAATATCCAGCAAAATCAAATCCGGCGGCTCTTTTTCAATCTGACGGAGGGCATCCTGGCCGCACAGGGCTGTGCGAACCTGATACCCATGCTGCTCCAGACTCATCCGGAGCAAATCCAGCAGGTCCTGCTGATCATCGACAACCAAAACCGTTCGATTCATAGTTCTTATTGTAAAGCAACATCAGAACCTGTCTATAAAAAAAGCCGTCTCCTTGGAAACGGCTTGTAATCTTCTCGTCAGGCATTTTTTCCTCTATCTGCAGATTGCCCGCCAACTCTGATTCAATTCCTCCAAAAGAGCTATCACCTCCTCAATCATCTTCGAGTCCTTGCGAATATTGGCCTGAGTCAGGTGACGCTGCATAAAATTGTAAAGGGCCCGAAGATTCTGAGCAATCTGGCCGCCCTTTTCCATATCCAGGACGGTATTGAGTTCAAAAAGAATATCCTGAGCTTTGTTAATGTGCTTTCCTTTGGCAACCATATCTCCCCGTCTCAGGTCATCCAGAGCCTGTCGGAGAAACTTAATCGCCCCATCATACAGCATCACAATCAGACGCCCGCGATTTTGGGTACTGACGGCGGTTTCCTGATAGACATTGAATCCGTTCATGAGCATACTCCGGACAAAGGTTCCTTCCGGCCGGCAAACCGGAGACTTCTTCCGCCCCGTACTGATTTAAAGATTCGGAAGACGGCCGCTTATTCACTGCGGCCGTCCTCCGATTCTATCTTCGATCCTGTCAGAGGCGATTACCGAAGCAGATTCAGCGCCATCTGAGGCATCGCGTTGGCCTGAGCCAGCATCGCTACGCCGGCCTGAGCGAGCACCTGCTTACGGGTCAGAGCCGCCATCTCGGTCGCAACATCCACATCCGAAATACGGGACTCAGACGCCATCATATTTTCCGCCTGAATATTGAGCACTTCCGTTGTGCTTTCCAGACGGTTGATCATATAACCCAAGCTGGCCCGAGCACTATCTTTCCGCTCGATGGCCTCCGTCACCAGAGCCAGAGCCGCCTGAGCATTCGACCCATCGGAACCGGCAATCGAAATCGTCGCACTGTCAATCAGGGCCGTGGTCTGTACATCCACGGAGCTCACATCGATGTACGACCCTTCACCGAAGTGAATCCGGTTGGTGCCTGAAGCACTGTTGAGCATGTTGATGCTGTTAAAGTTGGCGGTCTGTGCAATTCGGTTGATTTCCGCCATCATCTGCTGGAACTCATTGTTCATGATGTTCCGCTGCTGCTCGGAATACGAGCCGGTGGCCGCCTGTTCTGCCAGTTCCTTCATACGGATCAGGGCATTGTCAATCGTGGCCATCGCTCCTTCCATCACCTGAAGCATACTGATGGCATCCAGAGCATTTCGAGACCCCTGCTTGATAACTGCAATGTCAGCCCGCATCAATTCACGGACCGCCAATCCTGCCGCGTCATCTTTGGCGCTGTTGATACGCTGGCCGGACGACAACCGCTCAATCGACCGAGCCAATGTATCATAGCTCATACCCAGCTGGCGGGCGGCATTTTCCGCCATAATGTTGCTTTTAATTGACAGCATAGTCTGACTCCTTACAAAAAGAAGTTTTGCCTTTGCCCCTGTCAGGACATTTCCAAGGGACGATTCTTTCCACTTTTCAAACAACGCTGCAGGGCCGCCTGCACAGAACAGCCCTGAAACACACTTCCATTATCGAACAGCAAAAAACTCACTTTAGACGCAGAAATCCCCCATTTTCACACTTTTGCGTGAAGGACCGATAGTGCTTGGGATGACACAGGTGAAAACAAAAAAATGAGAAATGAAAAAAATTTTTTCCCGTGAAAAATTTTTTAGAAAAAAATCAAAAGCCCAAAAACCTATTTATAGGACATACAAACAGTTCTCAGGAATCAGCACAAAAAGACAACACTTCTTTTTGTTTTTTCAGGGAGAGCATAGAAAAATTTATCGGACCGCCGTCAAAAAAGAGAATAAAAGCACAACGTCCGGTAACATAGAACGAACCAAAGAATTGAAAATATATCCGGAAGACAGCGTTTAAGACAATTTCGATGAAAGGTCGCGAATAAGCCCTTGAAGAACGCTGGGCGGGATATCGCTCAGCTCGGGTTCCGGCCGTTCCGCTCGGGCCATAGCTGCCAGAATCCGCAGCGCCGTCTTCTTGACAGGTTTTAAAGCGAGGAAGGTCTTTTCCGCCGCAGTCAGTTCCCCGTCTGCAATCTGCCGCAAATAAAGAATCACCCGCTTAATCACCTCCGCTTCGTCAACCTCCGCCCCCGCTGTCGAGACAGATGTTTCTTCATTCGGCAAACGGCTCTCATGCAGAATATGCTGAGTCAAGTGATGCGTCTCCCGCATCATTTCCTGGATTCGGCTTTCCTCCAGCTCATCAATCGGAGCCAGACGAAGTTCCTCCTCATCCCCCGACTTGGGCAGCGGAATATAGCAGCGATGTCCGCAGTAAGGACAGCTCCCCCATTTGCCGCCTGCCTGATCCGGCGCTTTGATTTTTTTCTTGCAGGATTCGCAGTGAAAACTGATAGGCATAAAACCCCCTTATGAACCCTCTCTAAGCTCGTTTGCGATTGCCTTTTCGATATTCTGCCCGAACTTCCGTTGTAATACCGCCTCGCGGGGTAAAAGAGGAAGTAATCTGCATCCATCGGGGAGCCGCCGCCCGGCACAGGTCCTCCAGAATCTCATTGGTCAAATGCTCGTAAAAAACCCCCCGGTTGCGGTAGCTTTGCAGATAATACTTCAGACTTTTCAGTTCAATGCACTTGCGGTCGGGGATATATTCAATGAGGATCTGCCCAAAATCGGGTTGTCCGGTTTTCGGACAGACACTCGTAAATTCCGGACAGCGGATAGTGATCACATACTTGCGCCGCGGATAAGGATTGTCGAACAATTCAATCGCAGGTTTTTCCACGCTCATTTGGACTCCCGCCTGATAATCTGATATACTGGAATATCTTAACGGAAACCTTTTTGATTTCAAGATAAGAGTATGAAGCAAGAAAAAAAAGCCGTGATTTTGCTCAGCGGAGGATTAGACTCAGCCACAACCCTGGCCATCGCCCGTCATCAGGGATACGAATGCTTCGCCATTACATTCCAATACGGTCAGCGACATTCGATTGAAGTGGAAGCCGCCAAGCGAATTGCTCGTTCCCTCAAAACAGCCGAACATCGACTCATACCGATTGATTTGGCCTCCTTCGGCGGCTCTGCCTTAACAGATCCTGCCATGAAGGTCCCCAAAACAGGACCGGATCCATCCTCAATCCCCATCACCTATGTCCCGGTCCGAAATCTGATTTTTCTCTCGTACGCGCTTGCTTGGGCGGAAGTACTCAAGGTATTCCATATCTTTATTGGCGCCAATGCAGTTGACTACAGCGGCTACCCGGACTGCCGTCCCGAATTCTTTGAGGCCTTCCAGAAAACAGCTAATCTTGCCGCCGTTGCCGCCGTCGAAGGAAAAGGAATCTTCCAAATCCATACCCCCATTATCCATATGACCAAAGCCGAAATCATCAAAACAGGCCTTCAGCTCGGAGTGGACTACTCACTTACCCACAGCTGTTATGACCCCACCCCGCAGGGCCTGGCCTGCGGTCTGTGTGATTCCTGCCGTCTGAGGAAGAAAGGTTTTCGGGAAGCGGGGGTCCCTGATCCCACCAAATACGTTTCGTGAGAAGATTATGGTAATTACCCAGCACCTATCTATCAAAACAAACGGAAATACCCAGATTCTGGATATTACATCCCAAGTCCAGCAAGCCGTAAAAGACTCCGAGCTTCTGTCCGGGATTGCCGTTCTGTTTGCCGTCGGCTCGACGGCGGGCCTAACTACACTCGAATATGAGCCGGGGCTCGTTCAAACCGACATCAAAGCGGCCTTCGAACGAATCGCCCCCAGAAACGACATCTACGCCCACGAAAACACCTGGAACGACGACAACGGCCATTCTCATGTCCGGGCGGCGCTTCTGGGGCCATCTCTGACCGTCCCATTCACGGACGGCCGACTGACCCTCGGAACCTGGCAGCAGATTGTCCTGATTGATTTTGATACACGGCCGAGAAACCGAACCATTGTCTGCCAGATTCTCGGCGAAAACGTCTCGAAAAAACCGCCGGAGCTGTAACGTTTGGGGCCCCGGAACGTATTACTGGGGGAAACAAACAACCCAAACTGATGGAAAGGGATCTTTTATGAAATGCCGGATACTTATTCTTTGCTTCAGTGCAATTGCTTTCACCGCTGGTGCAGCCCCGCTGAACAAGACGAACATCGGAGCCGATGCTCACTGGGTGATTCATCTGGACCTGGAGGCATTCCGGCAATCCAAATTGGGTACACTGATTCTGACCGATATTCAAACCCAATTCGGTGAAAAAGTTCAAGCCATCCAGGAATTAATCGGCTCGAATGTGTTGACAGATTTCAACCATTTTACCTTATACGGACCGGACCATGAGGAGCAAAATGCCGTGCTGCTGGCCGAAGGCCGATTCAACCCACAGAAACTAACCGCCCTCTTGGCCCTCAATCCCCAATACCAAAAAAGCACCTATCGCAGCTACACTTTGTACAGGTGGTTTGCAGAACAGCAAGGCAAAAACCAGGTTGGAACCTTTGCTCGAGAAAACCTCATCGCTATTTCCCAAAATCAGGAATCGCTCCAGCAAGCCCTGGATGTCCTGGATGGAAAACGTCCATCATTGTCTGAAGCCCCCTGGCTGAACGCCCAGGGTCAAGTCCCCGGTAAACCAATTTTGCTGGCCGCCGCCGGTGGAGTCAAAATTCTGTCAACCAATTACCCCCAGGCCGCCATGCTGACCAAAACCGAGGCCCTGCACCTTTTCATCAATGAAAACAATTCGTCTTTTCAAATCAGTCTTCTTCTTCAAATGCCGGACCCGCAAACCGCCCTCCAGGTAGAACAAGCCGTTTTGGGAATGAAAGCCATTTTAACGTTGAGCCAAAACAATGCCTCTTCTCCGCAGCCGAACGAAAACAAAGCAAACCAAAATCATATTTTTGCCGGAATCAATCCATCCCGATGGCTTCCTTTCCTGAATAACTGTCAGGTCTCCACCAGCCAAAATGCTGTTACGATTCGCTTCGAAATGCCGCCAGAAACCCTCTACGAGCTCCTCAAACAATGGCGGTCCTCTCCGGAACAGCCGGGCACGCAACCTCAGCAACAGGAAAACCGGACAGGACAATAAACGTTCATTTCAAATTGTTTGTTCATACAAACAGAAAGAATGGGACGGCCCAAAACCGTGTACAAGGAAAAATCCTTCCAACAAGATCACTTGAACAACGAAAAGGCAGCCCTTGCCTTTGAGAAGATTGTCCGGGAATATACAGTCCCCCTGATGCGGTTTATCTGCAGTCGGGTTCGCTGTTCGGCCGATGCGGAAGACATCTGCCAGGAAACATTTCTGAAGGCCTTCCGCTCGCAGCATTCCTTCGATGGACAAAGCTCCCTGAAAACATGGCTGTTTTCCATCGCCTATCACGAAACTGTCTCTTTTCTTCGAAAAAAGAAAATTCCAACCACCAGCTCTTTCCAGTCCTTATCCGTCGAAAACGCTTCTTCAGATTCGCAGAATCCCGATTCGGAAAATATCTGGCACTGGGCACGGGAGCTCCCGGCGGAACATTACACCCTCCTGTGGCTCAAATACAAAGAAGACCTCTCTACAGAACAAATTGCCCAAATTCTTCGCAAAAGCCGGCTGAATACCCGCGTCATGCTGCATCGGGCCAGACGCCGACTGGCCGAAATACTGCGCCGGAAAGAAGTCGGCAGGGATTCCGCCTTCCTTTGTCCCAACCCCAAAGGCCTTGCGTATGCGGAAAAGGAGTAAAACCATGTATTGCAGCATCATTAAAAAACAGATAAACCGTTCATTAGACGAGAAAACCCCCTTGTCCGCCGGAGCCGTCAGGCATCTGGAACGATGCCCATCCTGCCGGCTCTATTATGAAAGTCTGCTTCAAGTAGAAGCAAAACTCCGACGGGAAATGCCGGACCAGCCCGTTGCGGATACCTCCGCTCTTGAAGGAAAGATTCTCTCCAAAATCCGCAGTGAATCGCAGACGGTTCTTGTCCAGCCGCAAACACATCGGCTATTGCGGCCCCTGACTGCCGCCGCCGCTGTGCTGCTTCTGGCCGCACTCTTCGGACTGCTCCGGCATCTCAATAGACCTGCCCCTCATCCGAACATTCCGGAGGAAATCAATCCGTTTCAGCGTGCACTGACCGCTGACCTATACACAATCCAAAATCAGCTGCTTGGCGACTCGCTTCAGCAGCCGTTTGAAATAGAAATAGACAATCTTGCCAAAGATATGCAGACGGCAGTTCGGTTTGTCTCCGCCTGCCTGCCGCACCCCCCGTCGGAAGCGGAACTGCCCTGATTGCTACAGCAGCGGAGTCAGCGTGCGGACAATGCTCTCGCACAAATGACGCCCCAGACCGGCCTGGGCGATTCCCTCCTGACAGCCGCCGAACAGCATCCGAATCCAGGTTTCAACCGCCTCAATCTCCGCCGGACTGTATACACACATCGCAATCTCATAATTAATCAGCAGACTCCGGTAGTCGATATTGGCCGACCCGAGTATCGCCATCTGGCGGTCCATCAGCACCACCTTGGCGTGCAACATCCCCGGCGTGAAAAAAAGAACCTTTCCCCCCGCCTGCTGAATTTCCCGAAGCGGAATCCCCCGCCCCCAATCCGCCAGAGGGTGATTAGATCGGCGAGGCAGAATAATCCGCACATCGATGCCCCGCCGCGCCGCCAGCACCAGCGCCTGCGTAAGAGAATCATCCGGTACAAAATACGGCGTAACCACCCAAAACCGCTCCTGCGCCGCATACACCGCCGTCAGAATCGCATCATACAGCGCATCATTCGGCACATCCGGCCCGCTCGGGACAACCTGCACGACCGCCTGTCCGCTTCCCTTATCGGCCAATCGCTCCGGACGGATTTCCGGAAGCTGCTGTCCGCTGGCAAAATACCAGTCATATCGGAAAACCTGCGTATAATGCCGCACGGCCGGCCCTTCCAGCGTAAACGCCAAATCCCGCCACCGCCCCTCATACGGCACCGGCCCCATGTATTCCCGGCCGATATTTGTCCCCCCCGACAAAACTTTCTTTTCGTCCACGACAACGATTTTTCTGTGATTGCGAAGATTGGCCCGACCTCGAAACGGACGATGAAAGACCGGCATAAAATGAGCATACTGACCGCCGGACTCTACCAGCGGACGAAGAAATCGTCCCCGCGTATGAAGGCATCCCACGCCGTCCAGAAGCAGACACACCCGCACACCAGCCCGGGCCTTTTCGGAAAGCACCTCCAGCACCTCAATTCCGCGTTTGTCCTTTCGAAAAATAAAGGTGGCCAAATAGATGGATTCCTGGGCGGAATGCAGCATCTTCATCAGTTCCAGATAGGTCTCTTCCCCTGTTCGGCACAGCACCAGATTGTGCCCGGCCTCCGCAGGGGGATGCCCATAGGAACGGAGCAGCCGTTCAATCGGCCCCAAATCCCGCTCCTCGCTCTCCTGCTGAATGAGGCCCAATTCGTCCTTTTTGTCGGCCTCCCGGCGGATTTTGCGGCCCCCGAATATCAGATAAAGCGGAACTCCAATATACGGAATCAGAATAACCGCCAATAGCCAGGCAATCGTTCCGGAAAAAGACCGCTTCTGCAGGAGAATATACGCCACCAGCAAAATGCCCAGCAGAAAGCCGGCAATCGCAACGATATTCGTCAGAAGCCAGGCCCAAAAGGCATGCAGGATGTCTGTCATAATCTCCGCAGCTCCTTTCTCAAAACCTCCGAGGACAGCAGACAGACCGCTCACTGAATCTCAAAGGTGATGCTGTAGGCCTCTCCGTCAAACTTCGTATGAATCTTATACCCGGAATTGTAAAAAATCGTCAGCATCGCCTTGTTGATCGGCAGCACGGTTGCATAAAAGCTCTTGACGCCGCGCTGGCGGGCGATTTGGACCAGATATTCCAGAAGCAGAGAGCCCATCCCCTTATCCTGCCACTCATCCTGCACAATAAAGGCCACCTCGGCCGTCATTGTCTTGGGGTCCAGAAAATACTGGGCTATCGCCACAATCTCCTCCTGCCCCTCCGGTCCCGGCACCACCCCTACAATCGCCAGATTCTGCTCATAATCCACATTGGTCAGTTTCTGAACATCCTTATGAGGAAACGTTTTCGTATGGGTGAAATACCGCTTCTTCACAGAATCCGGACTGAGCGAATACAGCATCTCCGACAAAGCACTCTCATCGGTCGGCTTGACGGGGCGCAGAAAGATTTCCGTTCCGTCCTTGAGCGTGTCATACTTTTCCAGCTCCTGCGGATACCGGACCTTATCCCATTCAATCTCTATCTGGTCCGGCGAAATGTATTTGCGGGCCTTGGCCGCCTGAATCAGCTCCTTGCGGAATTTCGGATGAGCAATATTAATCAGTGCCAGGGCCCGTTCCCGAATGCTTTTTCCGTGCAGGTAGGCAATCCCGTATTCAGTCACCACATAATGCACATCCCCCCGCGTGGTTACGACTCCCGCCCCTTCCGTCAGTGCCGGCACGATGCGGGAAACCGTATCGTCTTTGGCCGTGGAGGGCATCGCAATAATCGGCTTTCCGCCGCGGCTGCGGGCGCATCCCCGAATAAAATCCACCTGACCGCCGATGCCGCTGTAAAACCGGTATCCCAGCGAATCCGCACAAACCTGACCGGTCAAATCAATCTCCAGCCCCACATTAATCCCAACCATCTTGTCATGCTGCGCAATCACAAACGGGTCATTGACGTATTCCGTCGGGTGAAACTCAAAAAACGGATTGTTGTTGATATAGTCGTAAAGCCGCTGAGAGCCCATGCAGAAACTGGCCACCACCCGTCCGTTATTGATGGTCTTTTTCGAACAGGTCACCGCACCGCATTCAATCAGCTCGATAATCCAGTCGCCGAACATCTCCGTATGAACGCCCAGCTCCTTCTTGTCGTGGAGAAACTCCGCCATCGCCTGGGGAATTCGTCCGATGCCGCATTCAATCGTGCTGCCGTCTTCAATCAGCCGGCTCAGATTCTGCCCGATTCTCCGCAGCACCTCATTGCTGGTCGGCGGTTCCACCGTGATAATCGGCTCATCATACGGCACCATTGCATCAATCGAGTTGACATGAATAAAACTGTTTCCGAGGGTGCGCGGCATATACCGATTGACCTGAGCAATCACATATTTGGCATTAGCCGCCGCTGACTTGACAATATCCACCGACACCCCCAGACTGCACAGCCCGTTGACATCCGGCTCCGTCACGGAAATCAGCGCCACATCCAGCGGAATCCCGCCGCTTTCAAACTGGCGGGGAATATCCGAAAGAAAAATCGGCGTATAATCCCCCACGCCCTCCTCCATCGCCCCGCGCACATTCTCCGCAATGAAAAAGGAATTCATCTTGAACTTTTCGCGGAATTTCGGCTCCACATAAGGCGCCGCCCCCATCGTCAGCAGGTGAATAATGTGCGCATCGTAAATATGGTCGCCGTATTCCACCAGGGCCTGCACAAGGTGCTGCGGCTGCCCGCAGCCGGTCCCGATAAAAATCCGGTCTCCCGGCTTAATCAGCTTCATCGCCTCGCGGGCCGTGCAAACCCGATCCGCATATTTCTGTTTCCAGTCAAACGACGACATCATCGGAAGACCTCCCAAAAACTCAGGCGGATTTCAGCGTTTTTCGAGGGTCATCATGGCATCCACTGCAATCGGCGTGACCCCCTCTTTGCCGACCACGAACGGGTTGATGTCCATTTCCTTGATTTGGGGAAACTCCGTCACCAGCTGGCTCAGACGCTGCAGGGCCTCTGCAATCGCATCAATATCCACCCCCTCCTCGCCCCGGGCGCCCCGCAGGATATCATACGTCTTGGTGCGGACAAGCATCTCCT